>MDTB01065059.1_pt1 | contig 11752 bp, 11 predicted proteins | sample 811161 | NCBI WGS metagenome assembly MDTB01 (sample SAMN05326650, study PRJNA326480) | marine metagenome | isolation source: seawater | place: Mediterranean Sea | collected 2009
CATCGTTTGAATTTCCTATTATTCTCTCTACAAATTCTTCTCCGCATGCTTTGGTATATCCATATACTGAAAGAGGTCGCCTTTCTTGCTCAGGTTTGTAAGGATAATTTTGTTTTCCGTCAAAGACAAAATCAGTACTAATCTGTATTAATTTGATTCCCAATTCATTTGCTATTTCTGCAAAATATCTCGGAGCAAGAGCATTGATTTTATACGCCAGATCCTGTTCGGACTCTGCTTTATCGACGGCTGTATATGCTGCCGCATTTAATATCAAGTCAGGTTTAATCTTTTTTATAAAGAAGTCACATTCTTTTTTTGAAGTTAGATCGAATGTATCCCTACTAGATAAAATTAAATCTATATTTTCGGGTTTCTTTTCAATTAGAGCTTGTCCTAATTGACCTTTGGATCCTGTGATTAATACTTTCATAAAAATAAATCATCATTTTTTAATAGTTCTTCTAGAGAAGAAGCATTTGCATCTTTATCAGAAAGCAAAGGATCACTTATATTTAAGTTTTCTATTGGCCATTGAATATTAAAAGCTTTATCATTCCATTGGATGGTCCTCTCACAATCTTTATTCCAATAACCACTGGCTTTATACAATACTTCAGCAGACTCACTTAAAGTTAGAAATCCATGCGCAAAGCCGCAAGGAATCCATAATTGTTTTTTATTTTTTTGATTAAGTTCAATCCCAACCCATTCTGAAAAAGTACTTGAACTTTTTCTAATATCCACTGCAACATCGAAAATACTACCTTTAATACATCTAACTAATTTACCTTGCGGGTAAGGTTCGATTTGATAATGCATTCCCCTTAAAACTCCCTGAGAAGATTCAGAATGGTTATCTTGGACAAACTGAGCAGTATCAGGTAAATTTTCTTCATATTTTTTTCTATTCCAGCTCTCAAAGAATAATCCCCTTGAATCAGAATAAATATCTGGAGTAAAAACTAAAGGTCCTTTTATAGTAAGCCCTTTTTTATTTTTCAAATAATCAACTTTCATGATATCTTCTTAAGTCCTAAAAAATTATTATTTATTTGTATTTTTTAAAATTTCTTTTAAGTATGTACCATATCCACTTTTACTAAATTTCTCAATATTATTCTCAACTTGTTTTGTGCTTATCCAATTGTTCCTCAATGCTACTTCGGTAGGGCAACCAATCATAAGACCTTGGCGTTTTTCAATAGTTCTTATGAAAGATCCCGCCTGATGTAAAGAATCAAATGTCCCAGTATCAAGCCAAGCCATTCCTCTTCCTAAGATCTCAACTTTTAATGACTTATCTTTCAGGTAAATATTATTTAAAGAAGTAATTTCCAATTCACCTCTATGGGAAAACTCTACTTGTTTTGCTTTCTCAACAACAGTTTTATCGTAAAAATATAAGCCAGTAACAGCGTATCTGCTTAATGGTCTTTTGGGTTTTTCAACTAGATTAATTACTACTGAATTTTTATCGAATTCCGCCACACCATATCTTTCAGGATCGCTAACTGGGCAAACAAATATTGTTGAATTTTTACTCTCATTAGCCCTTTTTAATTGACTTACAAAATTATCTCCATAAAACAAGTTGTCTCCTAATATTAAAGCCGCTGGTGATTCATCTAAAAAATCTTCTCCAATTAGAAAAGCTTGAGCTAATCCTTCTGGTTTTTCTTGTGCAGCATATTCAATTGAAATTCCATAATCACTTCCATCACTAAGCAAATTTTTAAATGAACTAAGACTTTCAAGAGTTGTAATTATTAAAAACTCTTTTATTCCAGCAAGCATTAAAGTGCTTAATGGATAAAAAATCATAGGTTTGTTATAAATAGGCATTAATTGTTTGCTAACACCAAGTGTTAGAGGGTAAAGTCTACTACCATTACCACCAGCAAGAATTATTCCTTTGCGTTTCAATTTGATTTAGTTTAGTCATTTAGTATTTTAGAATACTTTTCGATAAAAAATTTATGTTTTTTTAACAAATTAGGAAAATTTTCATCAATTGGAACAATTTCAAACTTTCTATTTTGCATTAAGATATCCTTATTATTTCCAATTTTTTTAAAGAAAGGTTTTAAACCTACTTTATTAAGGAACATTGATATTTGAGCTTTTTTCCCTTGATAAGGATGTGCTTTTAATTTTTCAATAATTGCTTTTTCCCCACCAAGATAACTAAAGTGCCAACCTCCTTGATCAACAATTTCGCCAGGAACATTATGAATATCTTTTGATGAATATCTTAATAAATCAAGTGACTTGCCTTTTAAAACTTTGAAATTAAATGCTACAGTGCCAACCCAAGGTTCAGAAACCTTATTATTCATCCAATACATATACCATCTCATAATTAAATAATGAGGAATATTCAAATCCTTTTCAATAAGACTTATAACCATATCTGGATTTGGAATTTCATCTACATCACTTAGCAATACAAGATCATTATCATCAGCCCTCCCAAATAAACCTAAAAAGGCAGAATCACGTTGTCTAATTTCTCTTTGTAATGATTTATGTAATCTTTTAGCAGCCTTACCTTGACTTTTATGAGGAGTAGATTTGTTGAAGTCTGTAATATAGTCTTTCCAGTATTTATCTTTAAGGTCTTCAATATCTTTTAATGTGATCGGATTATAGATTATTTTATCAATATATTTTTTAAATCTATCAATATTTTTTGCAAATATCAAAGATTTTGGCTTCCCCGAAAAAGTAAAGTCACATTCAGTAATTACAAAGAAATCAACTACATCGTCTAACATCTTGAGCCTGAGCTCAAGAATATCTAGTTCATTAAAAAACAAAAAGACATCAAATACTTTTTTCATTTTCTAAATTTTCTTTATTTATTAAATCGTTTCATAGTTTTTGCTTTCTAAGTAGAATGTTAAGTATTTTAATTAGTCGATACCAAGGTAAATATAAAAACTCATGAATACCAAGGTATATCATATCTTTGGCTCCTACATGACAAGTTGTGCCAATATTATATTTTTTTAATTTAGTACTATAAATAATATTTATACAGGTATCAATAGTATTTAGGTACTTTAATTTTCTGTCATTATTCTTTGAAAAATGATTTATATTTCCATCAACTGATAAATTTTTTTTAATTGGCAAGCGTGATATCCAATTTTCATAGTAATATCTATCATTTGTTTTAAGAGGAGGTTCTAATTTATTTAAATAAGAAGATTTAGCCCACCAAAAATTAAAAAGCATCCAACCATCTGAATTAAGAAGTCCCAATTTATTCATATTCTTTACTCTAGTAAACCATTCAAGATTTTTTTTCCAATTTTTTATGACTCTATTGAATGATAAAACTTCATAAGGATGTCTCAGGAAGAGAATTTTTGTTTTTAAATGACTTATTCCCTTTCCATGAAAATACATAATATATGAATTATTTGATTTTTTTGATACTTCAAAAACTTTTTTTATTCCTTCAAATTCATATGTGCAATTATTAATAAATTCAATTTGGATATTTTTATTTCTATTCAGTCTTAATTTTTCTAATAATTTAGATATTTTGGCACTTCTTGGATTATCGGCCACACAAACAATGTAGAGTTTAGTGTATCTGCGATTGAAAATATGACTTTTCAAAAGACTTTTCAATTGAGTATTAAATAACTTGTGAAATAAGGGGCTCAACATCGCATTAAAAAAATAAATAATATTTATTTCTTGATCTTCATGCTGTAAATTTTTTGTTAGATCAATTTTTATACTTGAATTATCTTTAATAGTTAATGATTCCCAATTTTTTATGTTTTTATTTTCTATTAATAAGAAATGATCATTATATTTATTTTTCTTTAATTCATCAATTTTAAACAGTTCTACTAATTTATATGGTTGATTTAATTCCAAAATATTTTTTTCGTCAATATGATTTAATATTTTGCTCGAAATATTTATTTTCTTATCACCATCAGAAACATAGAATTTCCATCCTAGAGAAGATAAACAATAGTGCTTATCAGAAGAATATCCCTTTTTAAAATTTCTCATAATATAGTTTAATTTTTAAACTCTACATAACTTGAGTTATATCTAATAATAATTGTTAAGCATTATAAAATAATTATTTCAGTAATAATTAATTATCCAATCTTAAGCAATGGATAAAAATATTTAATAAGCAACCATAAGATATATCAATCTTTTTTAAAAACTAAAAATAAAGATTTATAAACACCTATTAAATATGTCAATATTAATAAAGATATTATTTTGAAAGTTGCCTAGACAAAAGATTGATCAATGGGAATTCGAATTAATTGGCAGATCTAATAAAATAGATGTTACTAGGGAATATGAAAGCTTTATTGATAAAGAGGTATTGGGTACAAACAATAATGAAGATATTTATCAATTAAAAAAACCTAAAGTTTCAACAGATGAATTCAATTATTTAAAAATCACAAATAGAAAAAACAAATATTGGCGACCAATAACTATAAAAAAAGGAACCCCATTTTCTCTATTTCTTGGAAATCTAAGTTTTAAAAGTATAGGAATTGATATAGTTTATTTTTTAAATACCAAAATTAGTCCTCAATACAAAAATCTATTCAGAGATCAATTAAAACAATTAATTAAATCAAGTATATTAAACACAACAAAATGCAAATTACATATAGTTTGTATAAGAAATAGTGATAATCAGGAAAATTCAATTAAAGATGTGATTAAATCACTTGAATTATATAAAAATTGCGAAACAAATCTAATATTTAAAAATGATGATCATATGGAATATGAAGGTATTAAAAAAGTTTGGGAATTATCTAAATCTGAAGATAATAGATTAATTTTTTATATTCATGGCAAGGGGCTAAGTTACATGAAAAATAAATTCTTTTATATTAGGCAACCTTTAGAAAAACTGATTTTTAAGCTTCTTATAGATGAATGGAAAAAAAATTTAGAAACCATCCAAAGGTTCGACTCAATTGATAAAGTGGGAATATTATCAGGAGGAAATGGTTTTCTCTGGTTCAATTTCTGGATTGCGAAATCATCCTATATACAAGGCCTTGAGAAACCGATTAAAACCAAGAGAGCGTGCTATTACGAAGATTGGCTAGGACGAACCTTAATTGGAAATAAAAAGGTTAAAAAGGAAGAAATCTGCGATAGAAATTTCCTTTATACAATTGATAAAACATATAGCATCTTAAATAATCCAAAAAAATATAAATATAATCTTGGGACAACTTGTAAAGTTGAAAGAGGAGGTTTTGTTGGGCTAGGGTTATCTAGATACACCTATAAAATTTGGTTCTTATTTTATAAATATGTAAATAGAATTTTAATTAGAAAATAAAAGACGATTTTTATAAAATTTCTATTATTAAAAATTACATATACCTTTTAAATTTTGAGAAAATAATTTATGAAAAAACTTATATCAATTCTTATTCCAACATATAATCAAACTAGTATTTTTGAGAAGATAATAGCTTTATACTCAAATAATCCTAAAGTAAAAATTATTGTTTCTGACGATAGTGATAACTTAAAAATAAAAGAAAAGATTAAAGCAATATGTCAAGTTAAAAATATTTCATATTTTGATGGCCCAAATACTAACGCTATAAATAATTGGAACTTTTTATTAAAAAAGGTCGAAACTCCCTTTTTTGTTTTAAACCATCATGATGATTTGCCAAACAATTTATTTTTCTTAGATTTTCTAGAAAAAGTAGATAAGTATCAAACTGGTTTAATCTTATTACCTTGTACTTCTTGTGTCTCTGATAAACCACATATGCGAATAAGTACAAGAAATCAGAAACTACATATTCGATTATTTAGAAAATTTCCAAATGCTATGTTTAATATTTTTTTGGCACCTACAGCATCAGTTATTGTTAATAGTAAATTAAAAAATAACAAATTCGATAAAGACCTAAAATGGTATGTTGATTGTGAATGGTATAATAAATTATTATTTTCAACTTATTCACAAAAATTAGAAATATTATTTTTTAAAGACTCGCGGATCATATCAAACCAAACAAAAAATAGTATTACATACAATATAAGAAAGAAGTTGGATAAGATAAAAAAGTATGAAATTAAGAAATTGAAAAAGAAAAAACTAATCCCTAATAATTACATAGGAATACTGCAAAAAATAATTTCGTTAATATTAACTTTTGATAGCAAAATTATTAGACTAATTAATGTAAGAAATTTATTGACTTAAATATGAAAATAATATTATTTCAAATAACCTTAATCTTGTACAAAATAACTTATTAAGATGAATTTAAAAAATATTAAATTTACAGTTTTATTACCAATTCTTGATAGGAGAGATATTGTAAAAGGTTTTTCTAAGGCTTTAGAAAGTATATACAAAAATTCACTAAAGCCAGATCAGGTTTTAGTCACAGTTGATGGACCAGTAAGTAAATCTTTTAAAAAAATAATTGAGCAAAATAAAATTAAATATTCATTAGATGTAGTTTGGTCAGAAAAAAAAATTGGACTTGATAAAGCCTTAAATTTAGGATTAACAAAATCTAAGAATGAGTTTATTTTTAGAGCAGATGGAGATGATATTAATCTAGAAGAAAGATTTGAGACGCAGTTACCTTTTTTATTAAATGGAGTTGATGTAGTTGGTTCATTTATTGATGAATACGATGAATTAGGTAATTATTTAGCAACTCGAAAAGTGCCCATTACTGATACTGAAGTTAAAAAGATCATCCCCTTTAGAAATCCAATGAATCATATGACTGTAGGTTTTAAAAAAAGTGCTGTAGATGATGTTGGAGGTTATCCTGATTTATTTCTTAAGGGTGATTATGGATTATGGATAAAATTAATATCAGCAAGAAAAAAATTTAAAAATATTGAAAAGTCTCTAGTAAAAGCTACTACTGGTAACAGGATGATTAGCCATAGAGGAGGTTTTAGATATGTTATCTCTGAAATAGAATTGCAGAAATTTCTAATCCAGCATAACCTTAATAATATATTAAGAGCATTTATAATTTTTTTAATAAGAGCTTTGGTATTTCTAATGCCTTCATTTATAAGATATTACATATATATGATCTTTCTAAGGACAAGAAAAATTAAATAAATTTCAGAAAAACTTTGTATCAATATTCCTATCTTTTAGAATCGTTTGATAAATTATTTTAATATCATCCTCAAGTTTGAGCTTAAATTTGGTACCTGTTATTTTACAAAATTTTGAAATATCTATATTAAAAAATCTTTTATCATTACGAATAATGTCTAACTCTAACTTTTTTTTTGTAACTTGCGAAATTTGATCGATAACTTCATTCAGAGAAATACTCTTTTCAGTTCCAATATTATAGATTCCATCTAGGCTATTAATTAATGATAGGTATATTGCGTCTGAAATTTGTTTAAATGAAATGAAATTAACAACTGAATCAATAGAATTAAACAATTTTAGACTTTTATTTTCAATAGCTGAATAAAGCCACTTATTAATAACACCTTGATCAGAAAATCTTTTATCGTAACCATATGCTGAAGCTATCCTTAAAATTGTGAATTTTAAGTTATTTTCTAAAGCATAATTTGATATCATATTTTCAGCCATAAATTTTTGTTTACCATAAAAAGTTTTAGGAGAAACAATATCTAACTCATTATAATTCTTTAATCTATTATCATCAGGGTACAATGTACCAGCGCTTGAAAGAAAAACAATTTTTGATGGATTTATTTTTTTGCATACTCCTATAAAATTTGAGACAATGTTCCTATTTATATTTAAAACTTCCTCGACGTTATTATTAGTTCTTGGTCCTCCACACCAAGAAAACAAAACAAAAACTGTTCTATCATAAATTAATCTTGATCTAATTTGATTTATTAAGGTGCTTAATTCTTTTTGGTATAAAAACTTTCCCATATCACAAGAAATATCATTCTCTGATTTATTTAATCTTGTGATCTTAGTAATATCAGTTTGATTTGAATAATTTTTCAAGAAATTTTGTGCTAATACAGAATTGCCACCGAAAATTACAATACTTTGCTTTATATCCATCTAACTATTTATTGATTTAAAGGATTCAAAAATATGAACCATAATCATTTCATTTTAATCTATGTTTGTTAAATTTACTCTTTCTTTTAAAACGTATTTAAAAAGTATTTTAAGTTTTTATCATTTTTGGCGATATCTCTTTAAAAATTTTTTAAAATTTCCATACCAACTTAAATATTCATTTAAATCAATAGCTACAGTTTAAGATAAATATTTCTACATAAATCGGAATCTCTATTAAAAACCTAATAAACCGACTAAAATCATTCTATTACTTTAGAAATTTAAATCTAATCTAATAAATTTTAAAAAAATGAAAATTTCCTAAAATTTCGAAAATAACCTATAAAGAATTATATTAAATTACTAATTAAAAATTATTTTCTTATCTTTTAAATGAAAAAGATCAATATTGCAAGGGAAGACACTATAAAACCAAATATTTATCAAGTTTTTTTTGATGAAAACTCAAAATCAAAATTGAGCAAATACTTTATAAGTTATGAAAATACTAATCCAATCAATCAAAAAGAATTTGAATACGGTGTAATGAGGCATCTTTACAGACAAAATGATTGGGAAAATTCAACTCACTTAAGTGTTTTATCCTGGAAATTCGAAGAAAAGACAAAAGGAAATCCAGAAAAGCTACAGAAATATCTAACGAAAAAACCTGGTTATGATATCTATATAGTCAATCCTTATGAAGGATATTATAGGATTCCATTTATTTATAGCAAGTTCGACAATATGTGGGATCATGGAGAATATTTTCATCCAGGTATGAAAAAAATAGCTAGTGAATTGTTTGATATTGCTGGATTAGATCCTAAAATTTTAAACAAAAGTCATCCTAAAGATTTAATTTGCTATTGCAATTATTGGATTGCAAATCGCAAGTTTTGGGATCTTTATATGTCATATTCTGAAAGGTTGTATTCTGCAGTTTATAAATCTCCTGACTCATTTAAAGAGAAATTATTTTTTTATGATGCAGATGTTTCATATGATAGAGGAGGGTTTTTCGCTTATATTTTTGAAAGACTTTTTACGAGCATTCTGGTTGAGTTTTATCAATCTTTTAAAATTAAAAATATAAAACTAAGAAGTTTAAGATAATTATTTATATATACATAGAACTATAATTAAATAAAATTATCAAAAAGGGATTTAATATTTATCTTAGAGTTTATATTTATGCAGGTAATGTATTTCTAATTCTTCGAAATATTTTTTTCCATGGTAGTAAATAATAGGTGTAAAAAGGGTTATATCTGTTATGTTCAGTATTTTCAACTCCATAACCTTTAATATCTTTTAAATGACTTTCATCTAAATATGTTCCAAAAATTTTGTCCCAAAAAGGGAATTTCATTCCAAGATTTTTATCATAATGTTCTGGATTTATTGAATGGTGTATCCAATGCAAGGCTGGACTCATGTAGATGTATGAAAGGAATTTAGGGAAAATAAGTTTTACAGAACTATGACCAAATAAAGATCCCATAAGGACAATAAAAAGATCAACCGTATAAATGACTACTGGTATAATGTAACCTTTAGATAAAGATAAATTTACAAGTAATGGTGCTAAAACCACAATAGGTAGAAACAATGGATTCAAAAAAGCCCCTATAAGATTATTATCTCTTTGTTGAGATAAAATTGTCATCTCGGTAGGAGAATGATGAAATTCATGTAAGTCCCAAAAAAAAGGGTTTTTGTGACAAATATAATGAACTGCATATGATTTGAAGTCTTGGAGTAAAATAGCTAAAATAAGGAATATAGAAAGTGAAAATTGAGATGTATTTCCTCCTAATAGAGGCTCTATAATCGAATTAAGCCAATTACTTAAACCTTGATAAGTAAATGCAATATTAAGAGTTACTATAGAGATAAGTAAAGGGAATTGGACACCTAAAAGGTGCATAAAATAATAGTAAATGTCTGCATATTTAAACCCCTTTGATCTTGATATCCTACCTATGCTTGAGTCTTTAAAATCAACTCTTGTTAATTCAAAAATTAATAAAGCGAAAACTGGCAGAAAAAAGAAAAAACATTTTAAGAAAAAAGAGAATAAAGGCGAAAAAATACCAAAAGAGGAACTTAGGCTACTAACCGATTCATTAATATTTAATTTGGAATCACCCAAATAAAGACTAGATTTATAAAAAGCCCATAGTAAAAAAGGGAGAATCAATAAAGACCATGAAATTTTATTTTGATTTTTATTAAAACGCTTTCTATTAATTTGAGTCATTTAAAAGACTGATATTAATCCATTTTAGGCATATATTAATAAACACTAAACACTTTTGAGGACATTTGTGTTAGAAATAAATTTTATTTTTAATAAAAATAAAGAGTTGAATCATAAATATTAATAAATTAATAGTTATTATAATGAAATAGATCGTGTATTCATATTTATTTTCGTACAAACTAATTGGTATAGCAAGCTGAAATCATTATTGAGCCAAACGATCTCTAACCTCTGACCCCTTTCATTCCATGCGGATCATTAACTAAGGTATGATTATGATTTGCAACATTTTTTGCCAATTTTGTCATGGGGATGCAAGCTAAATGTTTAAATTACAATAGCTGAAAAATTAAATATCTTGCATAAAATCTTATGAAACATTTTTATAAATAAATGATTAAATTTAAAAATAAAAGTGGAAATCTAGTAGATTTTGCGTACAATAATTTTTCTCAAAATGGGGAAGACGGAATAATTCAAGAAATTATAAAGAAAATAGGTCTTCAAAATTCTACAAAAAATTGGTGTGTAGAATTTGGTGCTTGGGATGGAATACATCTAAGCAATACATTCAATCTTGTAAAACAAGGATGGAATGCCGTTTATATTGAGGGGGACAAATCAAGATATAAAGATTTAATAAAAACCTCAAAAAAATATCCAAAAATATTTCCAATAAATGCATTTGTTTCAAAAGAAACCAATTCCCAGAATTGTCTAGATAGTTTATTAAAAAAAACTGAAATCCCTTTTGACTTTGATCTCCTCTCAATTGACATAGATTCATATGATTTAGAGGTATGGGAGTCATTAAAAAAATATAATCCTAAAATTATAGTTATTGAAATAAACAGCGCATATCCTCCTGGCATTATTAAATGGCACTCCAATAAGCATAAAAATACTAACGGTAATAGTTTTTCAGCAACTTTAATTGTCGCTAAAGATAAAGGTTATGAGTTATGTTGTCATACTGGTAATATGATTTTTATAAAACGAGAATTAATTAGTATGTTAAATATTAATGAAAAGTACCTAAAATTTCCTGAATTACTTTATAACGATTTATGGTTTTCTCTTGATAAACAAAATAGGGCTTTAAAATTTATAAGAAGAATAAAAGCCTTTATTAAAGTAAAAATATTGAGTAATTAAATTTTAAAAAAAAAAGAATTTTTAAATTTATTTGATTTATGAAATGTATTTTCTAACATCAATAGGAACAAAGGATTAGGGAAATATCTGTAAGAAAAATTCTTTATAGCGCTGCAGCAAAAGGTGAATGTGTTTTAGTTCAACCTTATCTTGGTACAGAAAATGGAAATGAACCTGAGAGACTGAAAAAATTTTGGCTTGGTCTAAATATGGGAATGAAATATTCATCAAAATTCAATACGATTTATACG
>MDTB01196186.1_pt1 | contig 11752 bp, 2 predicted proteins | sample 811161 | NCBI WGS metagenome assembly MDTB01 (sample SAMN05326650, study PRJNA326480) | marine metagenome | isolation source: seawater | place: Mediterranean Sea | collected 2009
CTTTGATTCTAATTTCTAGATTGCCAGGATTGCCCGGGGATTGCCAGATTGCCAGGCAACACAACACTAAACACTTGAATATTTTTTTTACTATTTAGTCTAATATAAATACTTTTTTTTGAAAAATTTTATTTAAAAAATTTTTAATTTGCGGTAAGATTGATTGATAGGAAGATTTAAAGTACAATAATCTATATCCTAAGAAGAACATACGTTAAAACGCAAATGATGCAATCCTGGAATCGCACAATCCAGGCAATAGTTTTCCTTGCCGATTTTAAAGATGGATTTTAGAGATTAAGATAGATAATACAATACATGAATGACATGAGGCATTTGTCAAAGGCATAAAGATCTATTTGATTTTTGTATAATCAAATAGCTTGCGTTATATCGTAAGTAATAGGCACTATTTTTTTTTCATATATAGAATATCGTTTTTGCTTGAAACATGTTAAACTCAAATATAGAGGACACACACACACAATATGAACTTCACAAAAGTACGAAGGATTTTCATATGATGACATGGCAAAAACGTGTTAATTTTGATACTGATGTTGAGGCTACTGGCATGGATGACTCCTTTCATTTGCAAGCTGGAAGCTACTTAGACACTAGGGAAAGTACAACTGACACATCTGGCCTACAAGGCGTAACGCGTCGTATTAGCAAGGTTGGGATTAAGTTACAAAATTCCCTTCGTAGAATGAAAGGTGCACAGAAAGTTGCACCAGCAAAGGAAACTCGACAGGAAACTTCAAAATCCGATGTTACTACTTTATTTCCTGAACTAAACGCAACAAAATCAGATTCCCCAACTATATATTTAATGGCCACAAATAATGCGCTTGGTACATGTTATATAACAAAAAAGAATACGGGTGGCGAAAAATGTACGTTAAATGTCGTTAAACCTGACGACGAAACTATAAAAGATAGATACAATTTATTTTTGCAGCTTGGTAATGATAAAAGACCGACGATAAATGAAATTGATGAAAAAGAAGAATTAGATATAGAAGAAAAATTTAAGAAATTTCAGAACAGTTTAAAAAATCCCAAGTCCGATTTTTATGTGAAAAAATCTGATGTAACGATGGAAGAAAAGGAATTATTTCTAAAGTTTTATAAGTTTTGTAATCCTAATCTTGGTTATCGTAATACCCCAGCATTTCAGCAAGCAATTAGATCTCTTTACGAAAATTGTATCGAACACTGTCTGGAAAAAAAGAGGTCAAAAGGCCATTTGACAAGAAAGATAGCGATACGGGATGACAATAAAGTTAGTAAAGCTAAAACTACAAACGAAAAGAACTTGAATAAGAATATAGCAAATTTTAAGGAAAAGACCCAATTTTGGATCAAGTATGCACCAACTTTACAATTTCAGGCTTTTGATGAGAACGCGTCGCAATGGAAAGTTTATATTGAAAAAGGGAAGTATTCACGTACCGTGTTCCAATATTACAATCCTAGCAATCCTAATTTAAACGAAAATGAAAAAGTAAAAAAAGAAGATGTTGCAAAGTTCAACGGGCAGTTTCTATTCGCACGTGTTCCAGGAAAGTCCAATTTATTTGCAGACCCATTAGAAAGCTTGCCCACATTGTATTTGACCACATATATGAATGCAAGATCAATGCACAGTGAAAACACTACCACAAGAACTTTTCTTTGTTCTATAGTAACAAATGATCAGGATGAAGATTCTATTGTTGTTAATGATATTTTCACATCGAAAGGTTATTATATCGATACGGAAGAGTATTATAAAAAGAAAAAAGAAAAACGTGCGGAGAATGTACGAAAAAAAATATTATCTGCAAGTAATGCTTATAAACAATTGAAGGAGGTGCACCCGTTATCGCTTGTCTACGATGTGGAGCATACAGATCCAGCTTATTCTTTTTGGAGATTTCTAGATAGTTTGATCATTCTTTTTATGCTATACACATTTATACTTATCTTTCCTGTTCTGATTAATAATCAGGTGCAAATTCAAGTGGTGGATTTTCACAAAGAGCTTCATATTGAAACAACAATGTGTTCTATAAATATATATAATTGGCCTTCGAAAAATAGGACTTGGAGAAATGCGCTTGACGTCCAACGCAAGTATGACGAAAAGGTTCCACCAATTATTTCAGGAGAATTGTATAATGCTAGTAGATATTTTAACACAGAAAAATTTATTGTTGTTACGGAAGTTGGCATTGTTAGTAGTATGGATATTGGTGAAAGAAACACTCTTGGCAGTTCAGATACAAAATTCGATAATAATAATGGAATACAGAAGCTAACGGTTACAGGAAGTCTGCCTGGTTTCTACTACGATCCATGTAAAATTGATATTTACATGGACTTAAATGGTATGGTAGAGGCTCCAAAAATTTCCATAACTGGAATCAAAGGACATGATGGTAGATCCTATACAAGAGATAATCCAATGGTTGTTCGAAATTTCGCTTCTCCCGGTAGAATGGAAACAGTTTTTGATTCTTTGTCTATACGAGCTTCATATGTAGACATCCAGATGCAAAACTTGCGTATATCCAACTTTTCTATCACTTCATCAACCGGAAATATAAATATAGATAAATTAAATATAACAAAAGCAGGTAATATACGGCTTGGAGTTGATTTGAATTCCAATAGGCGTTGTATGCCTGAAACAAATAGTGATACGGGCAATCAATCAACTGTAACCAATGCTGCAAGTTCTAATGAAAAAAATAGTAATGTTTGTATTGCAAGTAGCGAGGCCAACATGTTAAATAGTAGCTCATGCCTTGGCAATAACAACACTGTTACTGACTTGAATAATTGCTTAGGCGCAGGAGGTGATATATCGTTAGGACTAGTCTCAAATGCATACGTCATTGCGTATGAACGTAATGAAGCAATTTGCTTAACAGGGGAAAATATGGAATCGGTCAAAGCAGCCAATATGACTAGAGAAGCTATTATGTGCGTTGATTCTTCCAGCTGCATCGATCTTCCGATTGTTAAGACAGAAACAATGGAAGGTGGTATATATATTCACATGCTTCATAAGGAAATAAATGAAAGTGCTATTAAAAAGTTAGAAGGTGTTGAGAAGAACCCCTTCAATCGCAAGGATCGACGATTGGATATAGTTGGAGACAAATCATTGGGACAGATCGAAACATGGTTAAAGGAAGCTCCATATGAAGAGCATGCATTGTGGATACCAACCTTAGTAAATGGTAAATATTATAGTTTTTGGTGGGTTTCCAGAAAAATTTATATTGAACTTTGGATGTATTGGTTCGACACATTTACCTTTAGTTTGCTCAGCCCAAAATATCGCAAACGTGAAATTAGAATTATTCCAGGTTTTTGCCAACTCGATAGAAAGATTCAAAATGAAAACAGATTAGATAAAATATATGGTGGAGAGATATCAAATTTAATTGAGCAGAAAGTCAGAAATGATTTGTTTACGGGGGTTGTTGTCCATACTACCAATAGTGATTGGAAAGAGAAGATAAATTCCATTCAAGTCACTTTCACGTGGAATAGACTTATTCCTACAAGTTTTAAAGCATTTACGGAGGCATTTAATATTTTTCAAGGCACAAATGTTGAATATGAAAGAAATCCTGACAATTCATTTGGTGAAAAAATTATACAGATTTTGAATAATCCAACCCTTTTGGCAGCATTAATTGTATCGTTTGCGCTGGCGGCATTTGGAGGTTTCCTTTTTTTGAAGCTTGTCTTATTTGCAGTTAATATTTATATGAAGGAACTGAAGGAATTGTTTGTAACAAAAATTAAGACAGGAAGGGAGTTAATTCGAGCTTCCATGCAAATGTCTGATGATATCATGCCACTCGATTTTGGTGATGAAAAGCTTACGTTTTATTCTAGAGTTAGGGAAAGTGAAATTCAGAATCTTTCTTTAAATCTGTATCAGTTTCTGGAGTATAGATTTTTGTTGCTAGATTCACTTGTCTATGGGGATAGTATACTAACGTTTTTCCGTGAAAGTGATAATGTTGAATGTGTGAATCCAAAAGAGCACCGTTTGTGCAGTCTATGCCATTGCCCATGGATATGTTGTAATAGGAAAACAAAACTGAAGTCAAGAAAGAAAGAAGCACAAAATGCATCCGAAATACCAGTAAAAGAAGTTCTTCTAAAATATCGGCAATGGTGTGTAGTGGCAGGACGAACGGAGCAAAATATCACTGATCAAAAAATTCGGACCAAATTGAGGAATAAGTTGAATATAAGAATTAAGTCCCATGTAGAGGACTGCTACATTGGAGTACGCTGGTGGAAACTGCAGCGAGATGGGGCAAAAGTTGATCGCCATCTAGAATATTACAAAGGATCAGTAGCAATGTATTTTATTGGAACCGAAATGCAGTTATCACCATTGTCTACCGATTTTGTCACAATTGATACATTTGAGCAGCGATACGCCCGTTTTTGCACCGATAGAAATATAAGAATGACACCAATACTGCCGGAAGAGCTGTCAGCCTTGAAAATTGTGCGAAAACGACAAGTGATTGATTATTTAGATGGTGTACGATGGGTGACAACGGAGAGCCGTAAAGTAAAATCACCCCATAAACGTACATATAGATTTCCCGATGACGTCTGCTGTGGCCAGAAGAATCTTTGCTGCAAAATGTGTCGTTTCAAATATAAAACTTATAGCCCGATTGATATATGCTTCATGACTTGGGATACGGTCGTTTCAAAAATTGAATATTTTTTTACTTCATCATTTACTGAAAAAATTGGTGATATAGTGAAATATGATTTGTTTATGATTATTTTGTTAAATTGTTTCGTAATTAGCTTGCCTCTTATTCTTGTATATATGATATGCTATATGCAATCAAGCTACATGAAATTTAGCGGTCATTATTACCATTTTTCAGAAAAAAATTTGGCAACATGGGAAAACCTCGTGGGTGCAATAAATGGAGTACCATCAAATGAGGACAATTGGGTACACAGTATTCGCGAGATATTTCTACCTCAAAACCAGTTTCTTTTTTGGTTTTGCTACGTATACATTATTACGGGCCAATTGCTGGTATTTTTCTGGTGTTTTAATGCTGTTCAAAAGAATTCATTCTTAGTATCAACGGAAAGACTTTTAGGTAATATGAAGATTACAAGTGAGAAAGATCTTGACAGTGTGATTGAATTAATGGTTAATCATTACAACTTAACACAAAAGAAAAAGAGCTTCATTATTAAAATTATTGAGCCTGTCATTGGGTTTGTATTGCAACTGTTATGGCTTTTTGCATTGAAACCAGTATTGCTTTTATTGAAGTTTTTATATAACATCCCGAAATTTTTTAAACAACGAGATTTGCTTTATCTTAAATGCAAGTTTTTTTGTCGTGAAATATGTGAAACAACTCGTAAACAGTTTCAAATAGCACTATCAAAAGCACTATCAAAAGCACTGTTTACGAAAGAAGCATATATTTTCACGCGCCAAAAGAGAAATTTTATGACTATGCAAGGCGATGACAAAAAAGCAAATGTTGAACAAGCGGATTTTGACTATATATTTTGTACGCTGGGCGATCTACTAGAGGAGCATTCATTTGCAAATAGTTCATTAGGGGTAGAAAATACGTTGAAAGGCCCAGTAGCCAAGTTTTTTCGAGGTAGGTATTGCTTTTCTTCTTAACGATATATTCTTGATCCTAAATTATTTCTGTGAAATATTCCCACTAACTTAGTCAAACAAATAATTACATATTTAAAATGTATCTTTATAGATGTAAATAAAGATTTTCCAATAACTGTTGCAAGAAGGAAACGCAGTTTTGAAATATTTTTCCACTCTGTCGGATGGATTGTTTACCAATCATTTTTAATTTTGACACTCATGCTGCTTTTCATATATGGGTAAGTTTTGCTCTATTTTCTTGCACGCTTTTTAACATTGTCACCTAACATAAATTTTTCATTTTTTTTCTAATTCACTACAAAGTGCATATTTTACTCTGTTTACTACTTGGACAATCTTGGGTACGATTGTAAACCCGACAAAAATGTTACCATATGCGTCTATTTTTATGACTACGTTATCATTCATAGCTGCCAAGTATGCCGCCTTAATGTCAATGAAACAAGAAGCACGAGATGTGATACAAGATATTGTCAAAGATGAATTTCAACGAATGGTATCAAAAACTGATATACAAAAGATGAATGTACCAATGAGTCAAAAAGTTTTGTCTGCACTCGTTGTAGGTGACGTTGATACATTAGCATCAACCGCATTATCGGTTGATGTCATACATGATACTATAGCACCATTAAAAACTGAAATTGGCAAAGTTTGTAATGATTTGGGTGTGGATGAAAATGCAATTCGTGCGATTGCCTCCGGAAATCCCGAAGAAATTGCCAATATTGCATTGAAAAAGTTAGACGTTGATCCTAATTTGTTTACTTTAATGGTAAACATTGCAAGAAAAGATGTACAAGCCAGCTTAATTGCGTTTCGAAAAGTATGCGTTGCCGTATTAGGAAAAAAAGATGAACCACTTTTTGATTTATGTGAAGGTATTATACAAATTTTAATTGAAAAGGAAGGGTCCGAAATCAGTGAAGTTATTTTGAAGAAAATTGTTACGAAATTATTGCTTTATACAAAGTCTAAGATGATAAACAAATTTGAAGAAGAGTTTAACAGTAGCGAAATTGACAAACAATTTAAAAATTTTAGCGATAGCGATAAAGACAAAATTGCTGCTGCTGTGGAAAAAGCTACGAGTCAAAAGACTGCAATGAAGAAAGCTTTAAGTCATATTAACACGGACTTTATATTTGCTTTAAATTCGCTAAGCTTCAGTAACTCTTCCGATGTCTTATTAGAATTATTAGCTTTGGTGTTTCGCATCGCAGATGAAAAACTGTACTCTACCCTCCGTAATAAAGATTTAAAGTATGATCCAATGTTTGCACAAATATTCAAATTATGCAAAGAAATTTTCCAGCAAAGTGGAAAGCTGAGAAGTGCAATATGTGACACAGAAAAACCTGGACAGCTGTTGGAGATTATTTTGAAAAGTATATTGGAGCACTTAAGAAGAGGTGCCCAAAAAAACGTAAAGGAGCTTTCTACAAAAAAACTAAAGGAGCTTTTAAAAAATGCAAATAATGCAAACAATGTAGAGGAAATAAAGAAGAAGGCTGCAGAGGAATTAAACAAGCAGCTTAGCAGGCTTGATGCGGAAAACACATTTAAAGATATTTTAAAAGTTTTTCGTGCTATTTCAGAATTGGCAACTACAGAAGACTCATTCGAGATGCGAAAACTTATTTCACAGAAAATAACAGAACATATTGCAACTTTTGCTGACGATAAAGTTGACAAAAACGTACAAGATATTATTTCTGATATTATTGAAACAGGTATTGCTGTCATAGCAATTGATGGTGCTATAAACATCGAAGATTGCATGAATCGCGTTATTAAAAGAATAACAATGTTACCGGAATACAAAAAATTTATAAAAGACAATTTCGGTGAGATATATGCAAATAAACTCACGATTGCATGTCAGATGTTTACGTCAATTGTATTTCCTCATAGTTTAAAAACATTAACAGGAATTGAAACTATAGCCAAAAAATTGAGTTTTACTGCAGTTAAGGAGAGAAAAATTCTCGCAACGGCACGGTCTATGTTCAATGCCTTGATGAATCACCCTGATCTTGAAGTTATGTGCAATGGCGTCCCACTTGTTCAGGAAATAGGAAGACGTGGAAAAATTTTAAAAACTATGCTGATTCCATTTCTTGACATTAGTGCGTTTGATAAAAAAGCCTTAGCTTTATTTATAAACTTGTTTTCTGCAGACGATGCATTAGTGCGCACAGAAATGGGAGTCTTATGGACAACTATTGGATTTCCACATGACGCAAAAAATTTCTTGAATGCAATCATGGAATGTTGTATGTTCCAGCGTGATGCAAATCTGTGCAATGTAATTGATATAGAAAATTCAAAAATTCGTGCTACAGAACTATTATTAAAGAGCTTGAAGGTGGTGTTAGATGACGAAACTAATAGAAAATGGAAACAAAAACTGGGCCCAATTCTTTTGGATTTTTGCGAGAATTTAGAAGAAACGGAATTTGATCAATTAGATAATCCTAAGCTTTGCGACAAATTCCACAGTACAATATTTAACGTATGGCCGCGTTTTAAACTTCTAGTGACAGTAAGTTGCCCTAACACACCCTCCCCATCTATCCGTCTGATATAGGTCCCTCTACTCAACGTCTCTAACACTGGTTGCGAATATAAACAAATATGGAACTAATCTATAGGTTGTTCTTATGGCTCTTCATCAACACACATCAAAAGTTGAGAAGGCTGTTGTGATTTTCAAGTTTGTAATGAAAGCATATATCTTACCAAGAGTAACACTCGAGATTGCAGATTTTGTTGCGGATATTGACTTTTTCACAATCCAAAATCGTGATTTCACAACATTGTCACGCGCATTTGATGTACCAGAAAGGTCTATTTCCACGCTGTACAAACTTATTTTTACTAAAATTAAAGGCGAAGTATCAGCTAAGGACTTATTAAAACTTTTTGGTATCAAATCTGATATAATAGAACGAGTTTCTTCTTCAGAAATGGCAAAAAGTAACCATTTAGAAGATGATAAGATTATTAAGTTTGTGTCTTCTTTACTAATGAGTAATTATTTAGATGAGCGGCCCGATATCGATGCTGAAGTATTCAAAGATTGTTGTGAGATGATTATTCCGATAGGAATGGATGTCCTTTCAACTGCTCATACGCTAGGTGAAGTTGCAATAAATATCCGTGATGATTCCGATTTTGACAACATAGCAGATCTTATTCAGACAATATCACGCAAAGTTTTTGAAAGTAAAGATGTTATAAATAAAATGTTTGCTGAATTAGAACAAAAATCTTGGAATAAAAATGTTGATATTAGCTCAATTGCGAAGAAAAGATTAAAGTTGTTCGGCTCATTGACGGAAATGTTTGACGTGTTGACGGGGTTGTATTCAACCGATAACCGTTTTGGAAACAAAAAAACAGCAACATTATTGGCGAAAAATATCTTTAGTGCTTTAAAGATTGATTTAAAGAATCCAGAGAAAAAATTAAGAAGCATATCGACTAACGAATCAAAGATGCCATTGATAAAATTAAAAAACAATTTGACTACAAAATTTGGCGAACTGGATAATTTGGAGCAATACAAAAATGTTATTATTAATATGTTTGGTACAATGATTAGTATAAGTCGCTGTAATCATATCGAGAAATCTTTCGAGTCTAATTTACAAACAGATCTTGGGGTACATGGAAAATTATTGAGCGAAGGGCTAAAAAACCTGCTACAAGAAGCATCTTGCAACACAATGGATAAACAACTGGACCATATTAATGCCATTCTACAAGTCTGTGCTCGTAAAGGCGTTAGTGATGCAGATGCTTTATCATTTGCAGTGCTAAATGAAAACCAAAACTTCGAAAACTGCTTTTTAAAAACTATTATTCCTGGTTTAAAAATGCATTTTAAGAATAAAATCAATTCTCTTTATAAAGAAGACACCCCAGCAATCGAGAATGTTTCACAGTTTCAACATTTGTTGCAATTTCAAAATTATGATTCTACCGTGAGGCAACCCACTAAATTTTTAAGATATATTCTTCAAGTTGTTACGTTCTGTAAAGAAGTAAATGAAGAAACTATTGAGTGTACACGAGAAGTATGTAAAGATATTGGAGTTTCAACTGAAAAATTTAAAATAGGAATGGCTTTTACTTGTATGGACAAAACAGCACTTACTACACTTTATGAAATGGCTAGTATATTGAAAGTCCCAAGTAATCTTATTATCGGGCTTGCAGCTATAATTTCAGGAAATGTTGAGCACGAACAGCTTGGTTTTAGTGTCATAGCGGATAGATTAGGCTTTTCAAACATGAAGCTATTTACTGCTTTTGTACGCTTTGTTCGTGGAAAGACATTTGATAGTAGCGAATTTTTGGAGTTGTCGAACGCATGTCAAATCGATGAAACTGATCTAACACTTTTATCAATTTCGAAAAAGCAATATGGTTTGTCGCAAACAGGCACTGAGGGGCTACGTTATCAACAGATGAAAACGTTTTTATCATCTTGTGAAGAAGTAAGTGAAAGGAGCCATTTTTTGTCGATGCTATGTTTAATTGTTCATGGGAACAAAAAAGCTCTGAAAGGCTTATCAAGACCGGACAAACTATTTACAAAACAACCGAACCACAATGAATATGTAAAGTCTCGTGGGAGTCTTTCTAAGACGTTGCTTATCGCTCGTTTTAGTCAAGATGCGAAGTCTGTGAAAAATGCCATGGCCAATTTATTTGCCGATTTTGCCCCGTTTTCATTTATTAGTATTAATACATCAGAAAATAATTTGATTGACGAGTTGTTGGGTTTACCTATGTATGACTCCAATTACAAAATCGATCAAATAATGAACCACGCTAAGATATGGTTGGATGAATATATATGCCCAGAAGATACAAAAACTAATATAAAAAATGCAAAATTAAATTTATTTAAGTTTGCGAAACAGCATACAAAAGAAATGAATGATAAATATAAGCTTTTGTTTGGCAATATGAACGATTGGTTTGGCAATATGAACGATCCTAGCACTCTCAAACGTAATCGCTCTAAAAAAAACTCCACAGGAGAATATGAAAAATCCCCTGATAAAGGTAGTAAATTAAATCGTTTTTTTGCTCATTTTGCGTTTCCATTAGCACAAAATTTGCATCTGATAGAAAAAATTGCAAATCGCGTATCAATACCGCTCAAAACGGCATTATATGATACAGTTATGGGCCTAATTAATTCCATAACTGGGTGGAGAGTTTCAAAAAGTAATCGACAAAGTGAAATTGTCTCAGTATATGGTATAAAGAATCGTGACAAAAAATATCATATTGAACCAGAACATTTTGACTTTCACAGTACACAAATGCTGGGAGATGTGAAGAAAAAATTTAAAGATGCAGCTGGTAGGGGTATGTATGTCAAGGCACTATATGTTGTAAAGCGAAAAGAAGTGAAAGCAGTTACGAAGATGGCACACGAAGAAACAAATAGCAGTACAGATGAACAAGGAAGAAAAGATAAAGTTATTGATAAGTTAATTAAAAAAATAAAAAATTTAAAAAATTTAGAGACATCGATTTCAAAATTCATAAAGGCATTAGACATTGAAATAGAAATGAGAGAATGTCCCACCAGTGGTAAGTCAGAAGAAGAAGATCACGCTAAAGCCATAAAAGCGCAAAAGAGCGAAAATAAAAAAGCGAAAGCATCGAAAAAAATGGACGAAATGAAAAAAATTGAAGATGGAGAAAATCTTCTCGATAGGATGAAACGTGATTTTATTCACAACCAAAACATTTTTACTTTCCCAGATCATTTCACTCTTGATAGCATTGGAGAGTCAATGAAAATACGATCGGAGACTCTTCGTTTAGATGAAAAAACTAAAGACCAAAGTAAAGAAAAACGTAGTAGAGAAGCTTGGAAGGCAATGAAAGAGACAGAAAAAAGTGTTTGGAAAGAAGAAGTAGAAGAAGAAAAAGAAGACAACAAAAATAAAAAAAAAGCCAAAAAAAACAAAAAAGAAGACGGATCGTACGTACTGATCGTACATTATGAAAAAGTAACTTCTAAGGATA
>MDTB01018339.1_pt1 | contig 11751 bp, 11 predicted proteins | sample 811161 | NCBI WGS metagenome assembly MDTB01 (sample SAMN05326650, study PRJNA326480) | marine metagenome | isolation source: seawater | place: Mediterranean Sea | collected 2009
AGAAAACCTTTTTAAGAAATTTTCCTATTTTATTATTAATAAATTTGACATTGAAGAAATATAAAAGGATTTGTTAATTGAAGCAAATTAGAAGAAAAAAAGTAATATTAACATCTAATGATCAAAATATCATCCGACACGAGTCCCTTAATAAATTTGTTACAGGTAAAGCACAATATATAGATGATTTAACTGAGGAGTATGGGACACTTCATGCATACATCGGTAAATCAGATTTTGCTAAAGGAGAAATTATAGGTATTGACCTTGAAAAGGTACGTAGTTCAGATGGTGTAGTAGATGTATTTACATCAAAAGATATACCAGGAACAAACGACATTAGTCCTACAGCTTTAAATGACGAACCTGTTTTAGTTGAAAGCAGTGTATCTTTTTACGGACAGCCAATATTTGTTGTTGTTGCTAAAACAAGGTTACAAGCAAGAAAAGCTTCTTTCTTGGCCGTAATCAGAAAAAATATTAAGCCACCTATTTTAGATATACAAAAATTAAAAGATAGAAACCCAGACATTGTTACCCCTCCTTTAAAATTAGAAAGAGGTGAAGTTGAGAGTAGCTTAAAGAAATCAAAATTTAAATTAAGCGGAGAAATAAATATTGGAGGGCAAGACCATTTTTATTTGGAAAGTCATATTGCTTTGGCTAAATTACAGGAAAGTGAAGAAGTGATTATTCTGTCTTCAACACAGCATCCAACTGAAGTTCAACATATGGTAGCCAAAGTATTAAATATTCCTTTTAATAAAATAATTGTAAAAGTTAAAAGAATGGGTGGAGGATTTGGTGGGAAAGAAACCCAATCTAATCTTTTTGCAGTAATAGCAGCTGTTGCAGCATTTAGGAATGACAGTCCAGTAAAAATTAGACCTGATAGAGATGATGATATGATAATGACAGGTAAAAGACATCCTTTTCATATAACTTATGATGTTGGTTTTGAAAAAAATGGACAAATTAATGTTTTGGATGCTGTATTGAGTGCAAATTGTGGATTTTCATCTGATCTTTCTGGTCCTATAACAGATAGAGCATTATTTCACTCTGACAATTGTTATTTTTATCCAAATGTAAGATTAATTTCTCGTCCACTCAAAACAAATAAAGTTTCTAATACTGCATTTCGTGGATTTGGTGGTCCGCAAGGTATGATGTTAGCAGAAAGAATAATTCAAGAAATTGCATTTTTTCTTAAAAAGGATCCATTAGAAATAAGGAAAATCAACCTCTATAAGTCTGGGAAAAAGTCAATTACTCCATATTTCCAAAAAATTTCAGATAATATTTCAAAACGTCTGATTCTCGAATTAGAGAATTCTTCTAATTATCAAAAAAGAAGAAAAGAAATTATAGGATTTAATATCGATAATGAATTTTTAAAAAAAGGTATAGCACTAACACCTGTGAAATTTGGAATATCTTTCACTGCAACATGGTTTAATCAAGGTGGAGCATTGGTTCATGTTTATACAGACGGATCTGTAACTGTTAATCATGGTGGAACAGAAATGGGGCAAGGATTACATACAAAAGTTTTAGGAATTATTTCAAATGAGTTGGGAGTTAGTTTCAATAAAATTAAGATATCAGAAACTGATACAAGTAAAATTGCAAATACTTCAGCTACTGCAGCTTCTTCAGGTTCAGACTTAAACGGAATGGCTGCGTTTAAAGCAGCAAGAAAAATTAAAGAAAGAATAACAAAATTTATTTCAAAAAAATATAAAATATCAATTAAAAGTATCCGTTTCAAAGATAATTTTATTTTTACATCTGATAAAAAGTATCGTTTTGATCAAATAATAAAAGAAGCCTATTTAGAAAGAATTCAACTATGGGATTCTGGATTTTATAAAACTCCAAAAATTCATTGGGATAGAAAAAAAGCTAAAGGTAAGCCTTTTTATTATTATAGTTATGGAGCTGCAGTTTCTGAAGTTTCAATTGATATTATGACTGGAGAATATAAGGTAAATAGGGTTGATATTTTACATGATGTTGGTAAATCCTTGAATAGAACAATTGACTTTGGGCAAATAGAGGGTGGGTTTATTCAGGGAATGGGTTGGCTAACTTGTGAAGAACTTTTTTGGGATAAAGATGGATCATTAAAAACTCACGCTCCTTCAACATATAAAATACCTCTTGCTTCAGATAGACCAGATATTTTTAACATTGATATAGCTAATTGGTCAAAAAACAGTGAAAAAACTATCAAAAGGTCTAAGGCTGTTGGAGAACCACCTTTTATGTTGGCAATATCCGTGCATGAAGCTATTCAAATGGCTATAGCTTCGATGGCAAACTATAATATAATTCCTAAAATTGATGCACCCGCTACTCCAGAAGAGGTTTTGTCATCTATTTTTGATATTAATAAAGAGTATCAAAATTGAAGATAACAATCCAAGACCTAAATTACTTTATAGAAAATAATAAAGGTATTGCTTATTGTGAAATCACCAGCAATGTAGGTTCATCTCCTAGAGAAAAAGGAGCATGGATGTTAGTTAGTAATGAGGGAAATATTTTAGGAACAGTTGGGGGTGGTCAGTTAGAATATAATTTAATTCAAAAGGTTCTTCTCCAAAATTGGAATATTAATTTTAGGTTGAATATTGAAACTACCTTGGGCCCAGAAATTTCACAATGTTGCGGTGGGAAAGTAGGAATTTCAATAAAAAAAATGGATAAGGATATTTCAAACCAATTAGTGGAAAAACTAGAAAAAAATATTTCTGATTGTCCTTGCGTATTAATTTTTGGGGGAGGTAATATTGGAACTTCATTGGCCTTGCAAATGCATAATTTACCACTGAGTGTAAAAATTATTGATAATAGAAAAGATTTTATTTCAAAAATAAATATTCCTACTGAAAAAAAATTTAGTTTAATCCCAGAACAAGAAGTTCATGAAGCTCTGGCTAACTCGTGCTATGTAATTGCTACTCATGATCATGGACTTGATTTCTTATTGTGTTATGAAATTTTAAAAAGACAAGATGCCTCTTATATTGGAATGATAGGTTCTAAAACTAAAAAAGGTGCTTTAGAAAATTGGCTTAGAAAAAAAGGTATAAAAAATATTTCTGATGTGAATATACCAATAGGAAAATCCTTATTTGATAGTTATGATAAAAGACCTGAAATTATTTCTGCTCATATTGTTTCAGAAATTTTATCTATATTGGAAAAAAATACCCATATGAAATGAATTAAGGAAAAATTTATGATTTTAAAGGGAAGAGTTTTTCATTTTTTAGATGAAGGTAGAAAAGATAGTCCAGAAGAATTTTATGAGTATATTGAAAAAGGTGCATTAGTAATTTCTGGTGAAAAAATAGTTGATATTGGTGAATTTGATAATTTAATAAAAAAATATCCTAATTATGAAGTAGTAGATCACAAAAATAATTTAATTTTCCCAGGATTCATTGATCTACATAATCATTTTCCTCAAATTCAAGTAATCGGATCTTATGGGACACAACTTTTAGATTGGTTGAACAAATATACTTTTCCAGAAGAAGCTAAATATTTTTCTAAAACCTATTCACAACAACAAGCTAAGAAATTTTTACAACTACTTATCAAAAATGGTACTACTACTTCAGTATCATTTTGTTCTGTTCATAAAGAGTCTGTAAATGCTCTGTTTGAAGAAGCTTCTAAAAAAAATATGTGCATGATTGCTGGCAAAGTAATGATGGATAGAAATGCTCCTAAAAATATTTTAGATAATCCTCAATCATCTTATGAGGATACTCAGGAATTAATTTCAAAATGGCATAGAAAAAAAAGAAACTTTTATGCAATTACTCCTAGATTTGCTATAACCTCAACTCCAGAGCAATTGAAAATTGCTGGAGAACTAGTTATTAAAAACCCTACATGTTATCTTCAAACTCATCTTGCTGAAAATAAAGATGAGATAGAATATACTTTATCCCTTTATCCAAATTTTAAGAATTATTTAGAAATTTATCTAAAATATGGTTTAGTCACTAATAGATCTTTGATGGGGCATTCAATTCACCTTTGTGATCATGAAATTTCAGTCTTAAGCCAGACTGAAGCAGTTGCAGTTCATTGCCCAACATCAAATTTATTTCTTGGGAGTGGATTATTTCCATTTGAGAAATTAAGTAGTGCAAATGTCAAATTAGGTATTTCTACTGACGTTGGAGGAGGGACATCATATTCTATGTTGAATACTTTAGATAGTGCATATAAAATCCAACAATTCAGAAATTTCAGCCTTAATCCTAAATTTTCTTTTTATTGGGCAACTCTTGGTAACGCGAAATCTTTAGGATTAGAAAATGAGATTGGTAGTTTTAAAAAAGGAGCTTTTGCTGATATAATAGTAATCGATACCTCCAGTGATTTGACATCCAAGATTAGAATGGGAACGTGTAAATCACTTTCGGAGGAATTATTTATATTACAAACTTTAGGTGGAGCTCATTCAATAAAATCTGTATACATTGCAGGCAAACTTTTATTGTAATTTTTTTATATATTAATTGATAAATATGTCTTAATATTTCTTTACAATAGTTAAACTTATATTTTCAACATATGACTATTATTAACATCTCAATTTTTGTATTCTTATTTGGTTTAGGATTGTTTTCGTATAATATCTATGAGCGATCCAAAAAATTGAATCTAGAAATGAAAAACCAGAATGTAGAATTACTTCCAAATAATTCTGACAAAATTAACTTAGAACTATTAGAAAGCAATTCAGAATTATTATCATTCAAAGAAAGTTTAGAAAGTGAATTATCAGTAAATAAGTTAGAGATAGAAAAAATAAGCTCTGAAAAAGAGCAATTAGAAGAAAACATTATGACTCTTTCTTCTTTAAAACAAGATTTAGAGTCAGATTTATTTGAATTAAAGCTTGAAATATCAAAGGGTAATTTAAATTTGTTGGATATTCAAAATTCCAATATGGACCAAAAAAATAAGAGTTTATTACTAAAAGAAAATATAGATTTATCATATCAAATACAAAAGAAAGATGATCTAATCTTCAAATTAGAAAAACAGATAAAAAATAAAAAAAATAGTAATAATGAAAACCAGGAAATAATTAATAAAAATAAAAAAGAGGAAATTGATATTCTAAAGAAAAAAAATGCAGAATATCAATATAATAATAAAAGTTATAAAGAAATTATTAAAAGACAAAAAAAACAAATTCTTGAATTAAAATCTGCTAATCTAGTTTTTGAGAAAAAGTTACAAGAAATAAGTGAAGAAAATACTATACAAAGTAAATCAGATAGTATTATTGCTACTTTTACTGGTAATCTAATATATGAAACAAATGAAAAGAGGATTATTCTTATTTCATCGGATGGAACAAAATATACAATTTTGCAAGACGATTTTCCTGGTGATTTAGTAGCTAAATGTGGGTTGCCTGTTACCACTAATTCTAAAGATCGATGTATTGCAACTATTTTAGCCGAACTTATTGTGGATGGTGATCAATTAATACTTAAGGGAAAAGAAATTAAGGAAATAATAAAAAATAAGTAAATAAGAACTTCAAATTACTGGCACGTTGTTTGCAATTTACTTTTATGCCACAGTTATATTTTTATCATAAAAAGCTTTTTAATGTTCTCATATTATATTCTCTATCATTTACTTTAATTTTTCACTTCTCGGTAAATTTAGTTTGGTCTGCGGATTTAATTGGTAAACCTAATTGTGAGTATATAGCCAATCTTATAGAAAATGATTCAAACCTTCCAAAACATTTATTAAGTAGTATTTCAAGAGTGGAAGCTGGAAGAAAGTTATCTAGTGGTGAAGTAAAGGGTTGGCCATGGGCCATAAATCATGCAGGAAAGGGGCTCTATTTTGAGACAAAAAAAGGAGCATTAAAATATCTTAAAAATGCTGTTAATAATGGATCTAAAAATATAGATGTTGGTTGTATGCAATTAAATTATCGATGGCATAAGGGAGCATTTAGTTCTCTAGAAGAAATGTTTGATCCTGAGAAAAACGTTCAATATGCTGCTGAGTTTGTCAAAGAACTTTTTGATAGGCACAAAAATTGGGAAGATGTAATAAAACATTATCATTCAAATAAAAAAAAGTTTAACATACCATATTATAAGAAAGTGGCAAAAGTTTGGGATGAACAGCAAAAAACTGATATAGATGATAACCTTTTGGGATTCTCTCAAACTGTTAAAAATGATAACCCATTGGGATTTGTCCAAGCTGAGAATATTCAGCCAGTGATAGAAAAAGAAAATAAAACAGAAAAAGAAGTTGAACCTATAATTATTTATGATGCTTCTTTAGTTGAAGATATTAGTGATACAACACATATACTAAATAAAAATGGATTGAATTTTGAAAGAAATACTAATGAACTAATTTCAAACTCACCTGTAAATGTACCAAAATTTATTAAGAAACACTGGTCTTTAGTACTTTCTTTAAGACAACAACTTGAAAAAGAATAAAAAACTTTTAGAATATAAGATTATAAATGAGGCTATTATGGAAGAACTTGAAAAATTTCTTATGAAAGAACTAAAAGATCTTTTAGCTAAATATGATGAGCTTTATCTTGATCCTATTATTAGGGATAATGGTGATTTTTTGATACCTTTGCATCCTGATTTAAAGAAAAATAAAGAAGCTCAGAAAAGAGTTGCTGATGCTTTTAGTGAAATGATGAAATCAGATTTAAGCAAAAAACCAAAAAGTAAAGCCTGGGTCTAGTTTGGTTCTTTCATTACAAAAACGTACTTTAGAAATTTTAGAAAAGGCAAAACCTGGAGATAAAACAAGTCAATATAGCGATCTTTTCTTATCATCATTAATAATATTAAATCTTTTAGCTGTTTCTCTGGAGTCTGTTGAATCGATTGGAACCATCTTTAGAAAACAATTTTATGCTTTTGAAATATTTTCAGTTTCAATTTTTGTAATAGAATATGTCCTAAGAATTTGGGCTACAGGAGCTAAGAGTAGTGGTAGCCATAGTTCTGCTTTTAAATATAGAATCAAGTATATTTTTAGTTTTACAGGCGTAATTGATTTGTTGGCTATTCTTCCAAGTTTATTACCTCTATTATTTAGTGTTGATTTGAGATGGCTAAGAGTTTTAAGATTGTTGAGATTGTTAAAAATATCACATTATTCAAGTGCTTTAGAGGATTTATTTTCTGCTATTCACCATGAAAGATCATCTTTTGCTGCGGCATCGTATCTTTTTGTACTTGCATTGTTTTTTGCATCATCTTTGATGTATGTTGCTGAGAATAATGTACAACCAGATAAATTTAGTTCTATACCAGAAACAATGTGGTGGTCTTTAATTACATTGACTACTGTTGGATATGGGGATGTTTCACCAATTTCACCACTAGGTAAAATTATAGGTGCATTTACTGCTGTAATGGGAGTTTTTTCAGTAGCTCTTCTTACTGGCATTGTAGCAAATGCATTTGCATATCAAGTGGCCCAAAGAAAAGCAATATTAGAAGCTCAGATTGCTACTGCTTTAGAAGATGGAGAAATTGATACAGAAGAACAAGCAAAGATAGAGAGTTTAAGAAAAAGGTATGATATATCTGAAGACCATGTAAAAGCAATAATAGAAGTTCTAAAGGATAAACCTTCAACTAATAAATAATTATTTTTTTTGTTTTTGCTTCTATTAAATCATAGACATTTCCATTTTTGCTTTTCTCCTTCTTTCTGAGGATGATGGAATATTTAAAATTTCCCTATATTTGGCTACTGTTCTCCTGGCTAGTTTTACACCTCTTTTGCTTATATTTTTAGCTATAGCATCATCACTTAATGGTTTTGCGGGTTTTTCATCCTGTATCATTTTTGAAATCATATGTCTTACAGCTGCTGCAGATGTTCCTACCCCATTTGAGTTACTTTGTATGCTGACACTAAAAAATGATTTTAAAGTAAAAGTACCTCTTGGGGTATTCATTAATAATCCTGCAGTTACTCTACTAACAGTGCTTTCGTGCATACCTACAGTTTCTGCTACATCCTTTAATGATAGAGGTTTAAGAAAATCTAACCCATTATTAAGAAAATCTGTTTGTCTTCTTACTATCTCTGCAGATATTTTTAAAGTAGTAGAATTTCTTTGTTCTAGTGCTCTTTTAAGCCATCTTGCAGATGCTAGCGCTTGATTTGCAAATGCATTATTAGATTTATTTTGTTTAGATTTTGAATTAATTGTATTTGCATAGTCTTCATTTACAAAAACTGTGGGTAAGGTTGATTTATTTAAGTCTACAGACCACCCATTTTTTGTTTTTTTAACAATTAAATCTGGAGAATTAATTTGTGGTAAATCATTTTCAAACAAAGAACCTGGTTTAGGATTGAAACTTCTAATCAATTTAAGGTAATTAGTTATATCCATGATTTTACAATTACACTTTTTTGCTAGTGCTTTCAGATCACCTTTTGCCAGTAATGTTAAGTTATGTAGTAGTATATCTAGCCCATGATCATAATGCTCACTTGCTTTTGCTTGAATTAATAAACATTCCTTAAGGTTACGTGCAAATAACCCGGAAGGTTCAAAATTTTGAAGTCTTAATAGCATATCTTCTGCAAATTCTGTAGATATACCGCATTCTACTGCTATTTCCCCTGTAGTTTTACCTAACCACCCTGAAGGTTCTAGATGTTCTAAAAATTTCATAGCTATAAACTTTTCCTCAGGTTTTTCAAAAGCATAAAGTATTTGTTTTTCTACTTGTTGATATAATGAATTTGGATGGTCTTCTACTGTAACTTCAATTATATTTTCAGTATCAGTACTACTGCCTTGGAACTGACTACTATTCTGGCTTGGACCATCATACTCCACCAAATTACAATCAAATCGATTATCAAAATCTTCATTTGATGTTGGATCGTCTGATAAAGCAATTCCATTTTCTAAAGATTTATCTACCTCATTTTTATTAATTAATTCTGTATTTTCTGAGGAGTTGTTATCTAACTTTTCATTTTTAAGATTTGAATTGGTATCTTCAGTCTCCAAAAATGGATTTTCAAATGTTTGTTCATCAAGATATTTGGATAGGTCTAAATTAGTCATTTGCAATAATTTAATTGCTTGTTGGAGCTGAGGTGTCATAACTAATGACTGCCTTTGCTTTATATTTAATGAAGGTGTCAACTGCATTTTTTTCTCCTTTTTTTTTAGAATTAGATAAAAAAATCAAAAAATCAAAAAAACAATTTGACTATCATTTTTGTCAAGAATATGACAATATTATTATTTAAAAACAATGAATTAAAGAAAATACAAAATATTTCAATTTTTGAGATGTCAAAAAAAAGTTATTTTTTTTGTATAAATTTTAAATTTGGTATTATATATTGCATATGATTTGTGTAACTCAATTTTAAATCTCGATATTAATATGAAAAGATATTCAAACTCTAAAGAAACTGGAGCACCTTGCCAAAGGTGTATGATACTAAGACTATTTTTAGGTATGGTACTTTTTGTTATAATACTAGGCTTGTCTGCTGGACAAGAGTTATCCTATTTGCAATATATCACTACACAAAAAGTAGCAAATGGAATTATGATTATTGGAATTGTTATTTTTATTTTCAAGGTAATATTTTGGTACTGGGATAAAAAAAGAGAAAATGTGTCAGATTGATCTAAAGACATATTTATCGGGTTCTGACCAGCCTAACAGCTATTGATTGATAAGGGAAAAATCTACCGTATGTATATCCAGTGTAGAAATTAACAGACCAAAAATGTCTTTTAGCAAATTTATTTCTTTCCCCAGTCCAGTAGGGAGCTGGGTCGGTGTTTGGAAAAACTTCAGAATTGATTTTAGGAATATTACAATCCTTACACACTAATGATTCTAACTCTTTTCTGGAAGGTAATCTCCAACCAGATCCAAGTTGCTCCGATGCTAATTTTAGAACTTCATCCATTTGGTCGTGATTTAAATTTATTATTTTTCCAATACATGTTTCACCATTCCATCTTTGACCAACACTGCATCTCATCCATTCAGTTGATGTAAATAAATCAATAACAAGATGTTCTTTGACATAAAATTGGCTTGATTGACTAATTAGAGATTGTGGACCTAACAAAGTAAAAAAAATGATACACATTAATTTTAATAGCAACTTTTTAACTTTTTTTACAATCATTAGCATGTTTATAAATCAATTTATTGAAATAGTTTTTATACAGTACTATATATAGTATTTAATAATTGTTCAAAGATTTAACAATGTTTATTGTAATTGTATAATTTGGCATTTTGGTACTATTCTTGCAAATATTTATTAAACTAACATAAATTAAAGGTATTATTAATCTCATGGATATAGCATCATTAGTAGGAATATTAGGAGCGATAGGTCTAATTGTGGTTGCGATGACTGCTGGTGGCAGCATTAACACATTTATTGATGTACCTTCAGTTCAAATTGTTTTTGGAGGAACTGCTTTTGGAGTAATGTATAGTGCCACTCTACCTGCATTTTTAGGAAGTTTTGGAGTAATGGCAAAAGCTTTTTTCCCACCAGTAAAAAAACAAGATGAATTAATTGAAAGAATGGTAGAATTAGCAGGTATTGCACGTAAAGATGGTATGATGGCACTGGAAGGTCAAGAAGTTCCTGATAAATTTTTTGCAAAAGGAATGCAAATGTTAGTTGACGGTGCGGATGAGGCTAAACTCACATCACAGCTTAATCAAGAGATTAAAGCTATGAAAGCTCGTCATGAAGTGAACCATGGAGTTGTTGGTGCTTGGATAGATATTGCTCCAGCGATGGGAATGATTGGGACCTTAGTTGGATTAGTACTTATGCTCGGAAATATGGCTGATCCGAAAGCGATTGGTCCGGCTATGGCTGTTGCTTTGTTAACAACATTATATGGAGCATTTGTAGCCAATGTTTTATTTCTTCCTATGAAAACTAAATTAGAAGGCTATACCGCATATGAAGTGGTATACAGAGAAATGGTTGTTCTAGGTTTAAGGAATATAGCTCGTGGAGAATCTCCTAGAAATATACAAGACCAAATGCTTGCAAACTTACCTCCTAAGATTCAGGCAAAATTAGAAGCAGCGTAATAAAATTTCTTTTAAATTTTAAGGTTAAATAATGGCAGAAGCTACAGAAGAAGTAGAAGAGGAAGAAGAACAAGAATGCCCTAAATGTCCGCCACCAGGAGCTCCTGCTTGGATGGCTACATTTGCAGATATGGCTACTCTTTTAATGGCTTTCTTTGTTCTAATTTTATCATTTGCAGAGTTTAATGTTCCCAAGTTTAAGCAAATTTCAGGATCTTTAAAGAATGCATTTGGCGTTCAAAGAATAGTTCCTGTAGTTGAACAGCCCAAAGGTACTACAGTTCTTTCACTAAATTTCAGCCCGTCTCCTAGTCCTTCTGTTACAAAACAAATGACTCAGCAAACAACTACAATTGAGCAGCCTGAATTAGAGCAAAAACAGAAAGAAAAAGATTCAGATGGGGGTGAAACTGATAAAAAAGAAACTGACGGTGGGCAGTTAGAAACGCAGGAATTAGCTAAAGCTTTAAAAGAGGCGATTGGGAGAGGAGACGTCACCATAGAATCTCTTGGGGATAAAGTTTTTGTTAATTTTAATAATACAAATGAAGATGATAATAAAAAAGATACAGCAGAACTTATTGAA
>MDTB01116706.1_pt1 | contig 11751 bp, 11 predicted proteins | sample 811161 | NCBI WGS metagenome assembly MDTB01 (sample SAMN05326650, study PRJNA326480) | marine metagenome | isolation source: seawater | place: Mediterranean Sea | collected 2009
TAAAAGATTTAAATTGAATCATTTGTTTAACGGAATACCTTTTAAAGCAGCACCACCTGTCATCTTGGGCATCTTAGGCATTTCTGGCATAGCTTCTCCTACTAAAGCAGGAAGTTCTTTTTTAACGCCATCTAAAACAGCATCAAAAATTTTTGATCTAAAAAGAAATGCTCCACCTAACCCTGCTACTGCCAAAATAAAAGCAGCAAAGTTAATCCAAGTAATAATTTTCATCATGCAGGACAAGCCTCACCACCATTAGCATTGGCCTTATCTGCTTCTCTAGCTTCGTTAATTACTTGACCTTGTAAGTCATTAATTTTTTGTGCAAGAGGTTGAAGTTCAGCTTTGTGTCTTGCAAGTGCTGCATTGTATTCTTGAACAACAGCGTCTAATTCAGAGATAGTAGACATAGATAAAGTGTATTTACACTAAAAGTATAGAAGGTTAATTCAAAAGATCAAACTCTGTCATTTTAGGATCTGATTTTCTTGTCAGATTAAAACTGATAATTAATCGATTTTTCTTAGATAAATTAGGAGTGCTTTGGTGAGGAAGCCAACTAGGAAAAATTAATAACAAACCATCTGTAGGACTGACTGTGTATCTAGTCTGAGGTTGATCTCTTCCTGCATACATTATTTTTGCTAACCAAGCAGGATCTTGAAAAGTTATATCACCTCCTTCTTCATGAGTATCAATATAAAAAACTCCACTAAGTGCGGCATTTTGATGGCAATGCAAAGGAATATGAGCGTTCTGAGGATAAATTGTTGCCCATAAACGAAAAAAATCTAATTCTTCGGTATCTGCTTGTGGTTCAATTAACGATTTGATTTCTGTTAAAAGTTGATCACGAACTGACTTCCATTTTGAATTTGTTGCAAAATCATCAGAATAAAAGGAAGTAACACCTTTTTGATTCATCCTAATTTTATTTTCAGTTATATAAGTTTGTTGAAAATCTTCTGAAACTGTTCCTGCTTGCTTAACACCTTTGTAAAAATCATTAATCAAAACACGAATTTCTTCAAGCAATTCAATGTTGTTAACGTGTTTATTCCATAAAGGAGTAGCAAATAAAGTAGTTATAGACATAGATAAAGCTAAAAATAATTAAAATTTACTATAAACCTAGTCTTTTGATCTGTACATGTAGTTCCAGTATGTTTTAAATAAGAAGGAAAAATAACAAGACGATTTGCAATACTTTCTACTTTTGTACCATTTTCAAACTCTGTATATCCATTATTAGTATTTACATAAAAGATTGCAGTTGTAGAATCTTTCCAATCATTATCGACATGAAAACCATGTTTATAAATTTTATCTGTTCCTAATAATAAATTAGCTTTAATTCTACTTAAAGCTCTACAATTCATGTATTCCAACATTGGCTCAAAATATTGAAAAAATCGACTTGAGATTCCTACTTTATTGTAAATAATATGAAATAATTGATGTTGGTAAAAATCAGCACACAATTTTTCTTCTTCTTTTATTACTGAATCAGTGTAATACCAAGGAATGTCCGACATAATATTAGTTATATTATGCATTTCTTCTTCTCTTAAAAAATTATCTAAAATTCTCATTAATAATTAAAATGTTTAATCCATTTTGCTAAACAATTCATATCTAAATAAGATTCATATTTTTCCCATTGATTCACAGCCGTTGTGTAAATAGGTAGTTTTACTTGATAAGAATTTGGTGTTGCTATGTCATGTCTCTCTTCAATTAATTCTCTATATTTTATTAAATCAGGATGAAAATTTAAACCTATAAACTTTAAAATTTTTAAAATTTGTCGTGCGTTTGTAAAAACTAAATCCTCATACTTTATTTCATAAAAATCTAAATCTAAACAAGCTTTATAATCACACCATGCTGTCATTAATTTGTTGTAAATAAATTGAGATGATTCTAAAGTTTTAAAATTAGCAGTTGCGTCAGAAGGACTAAAAGCTTGCTTCCATACTGATAGAATAGAACCACAAGGATGCCTTAAACAAAAAATTATTTTTGCAGAAGGAAATAATAATTTAATAAGTGGTAATGAAATTAAATTTAATGGTACTTTATCAATAAAAATATCACTACTATTATCAATTAATGAAAAATATTTTTCTCTTAATTGTTTTATTTGTTCTTGACTTAATTGCTTTAAATTATTTAATTTAATTTTAAAATCTAAATCAATAACATCTTCTAATTGTCCAATAAGATTTTGTTCACTTTTAAGTTTTATTTGCGGATGTGCAGCTAAAATTGCACTTAATAAAGTTGTGCCAGAACGAGGAAAACCTACAATAAAAACTAATTTTTTACTTTTTGGAAAAGGTGTAACAGGAAGGGTTTGTTTTACATTATTAATAATTATATTTTCTTTTAAAATATCTATTCTGTTTAAGTAAGAAGAAGGATTTTCTAATTGATATGATTTATATTTACTTGCATGTACAAAAGAAAGAATAGAATTTTCTGTTTCTTTAAGCTGCTCTTCTATAAAACCTTTAAAAGTAAAATATAATAATTTAAATTGATTTGGGGCAATTTCTAAATATGTATTTTTTACTTTCTTAAGTTGCTTTTTTGCTTCTAAATATTTATTTTGACGATAAAATAATCTACTTTTAAACAAATGCCAATGATTTTCTATTATAAACATATCTTTCCATTTATTTAAATAATCATTTAATTTATCTAAATTATTTGATCTTTCTGTATGAATAAGTAAATTAATATAGGCAAGATTTTTTGAAGGTTCAAGTTCAATAGCTTTTAAAAAACATTTTTCTGCTTCTTTTAAATTGAATTGAAAAGTATGAATAGTGCCTAAATTATTCCAAGAATCAGAATAATAATTTTTTCTAGAAATTGACTCCAGCATATATTCCTTTGCTTTCTCATAATTTTTACGAAAACAATAAATATTACTTAACATGAAAAATGAATCAGCATGATCCAATTCTTCTCTATCTTTTTTTAAATTATCTAATTCGTAAGTTTCAATATCGCTAAATGCCAGTTTGCTAACCATAAATTTTATGCAGGTTTTGTAGGTAATGTATGCGTATGAGGCCAGCCACTAGCAGTAGGAAGATCTCTCAATGCTTGTCTATATGCTGTCCTATCTGAATTCATTGTCAAGTCAGCCCCAGCCCACCAGTCAGTTTCTTTTAACAATGTATCTCTATGATCTCTTGCAGAAGTAGCAGCTTCGCTGTCAACTGTTGCTGTGTCTAGATCTGTAAGTTTCCATTTTTCTACCCAGTTTCCTCCAGATTCTTCAACCCCATCCCTTTCTGGCTTTTTATATAAAGAACCAGTTGGCATAGTTGTTGGCTGGATTTCGTCATACCCTAAAACAGTTAAATCATCTGCATCAGGAATAGCTTGAAAACTAACCATTGGATTAGCTGCTCTTAAAGCACCAACAGATTGAACAATAGTTCCATCTGATTTTTTTCTGTACTCAGTCATTACAAAAACGGATCAATGAAAATAGTTTACAAGGTTTAAAGAGGCCAGCCAACATTTGTTGACGGAAACTGTCTTGTAGTTCCAGGCCAGACTATTCTTATAATTCCTTTTCCAGCACTTGCACCACCTCCCCAATAATTTTGTCCGACAGTCTGTCCACCATTTCCACCTTTGCCCCATGTCGGATTATTAGGTGCGCCTGTACCTGTGTAACTTCCATCTCCACCAGATTGCCCACCAGCAGTAGTCCCAGCACCAGGATCACCAGCACCCCAAACATAAGTAGCCCCACCGAAACCATTACCTCCTCCTGTATAGTTTTTCCCTGACGCTCCACCTGCTGAACTTCCTGTTCCAGCAGTTCCATTACCCCAGCTTACATAAGGCCCAAAAGCATTATGAGGTGAACTACTTCCTGTTCCATAATGCCCACCTGTACCGCCAGTCCCTGTATATCCTCCAGCCCCACCAGTTCCTCCTTGCTGTGCAGCGTTAAACCAAGGCCCACCAGTTCTATTTGGGCCGCCACCGCCGCCATTACCACCGCCATCAGCATTGCTATCATTACCTCCATAATGACCAGCATTTCTTGTCCATTGAGCAGCATTTGAAGCGGTTTGATCCGGAGCTCCACCTTCTGCTACCCATAAAGTCTTTCCAGTTGTAGCATTATAAACCCATGAATTTGTTGTCAGACCCCAATGCGATTGACTGCTACTTTGTTCATACCCATAATTATTACCACCACCATTTCCTGTCGCTGAAGTATCAGAGCTGCCTTTATAATGCCCAGTAAAGATATACAATTCATTACCACCTGCTACAGAAATATTGTTTTTATAAACAAACGCTGCCCCACCGCCAGCACGACTAGAACTTCTTCCATATCTAAAGCCACAACCACAACCAACAATGCTGATACTGGTTACACCAGCAGGCACAAACCATTGCAAATAATCTGTGTACCAAGGATTGCTTGTTCTTGGTGATGGAGTTGATTGTAAATCAATGTACCCAAGATTTAATAAAGAGGATTGATTACCAGCATCATGAGCAAAAATAGCTTCTGTTTTAGCTACAACACCTTGTGACGAATACAAGGCTTTTTGTGTATTTGGATCAGACATAATTAACCAGAAAAAGCTTTAGTAATCGAAATTCTCCATTTTTCTCCACCATCATCTGTTTGAAAAGATACGAAATAATATTTTGAAGACGCAAGAGTAGGTGCGCTACCTCCAGCCCAATACACTGTCTTACTCTGGTAATTACCTGCTCCGTCATTGACATACACATTCCATGCAATCGAACTGCCATCGTAATACCACTTGGTTGTTGCAATTACAGCTTTTCCAGTAGCAGGAACATTTGTGAACCGCCACTGGCTTACTACCCCTCCTTGCGGCCCAGTAAAAAAACTACCTAAAGCACAATCTATTAAGACTTGGTTACTACCATCTCTAGTCAAAGCAGCAGGAAGAGTCTGGTGATAACCTCCATTTTGATTCCATTGTGCTGACTGATTTAAAACAGCACTACTTGTAACTGTTCCTGTAAAAGTAGGATTATTTTTAGTATTTATATTGTTTACAGCTAAAGTTACGTCACCTGACTCATCGTAAATCAAGTTGTCACACTTTACAGTCCCATACGGCATGACGAATTAACCAAAATAGCATTGGCAATATACTAGCTCAAATCATCACTTAAATCTATTAACTGTAAGGGACTGCTTGGACTGCTCTCCACTTTTCTCCACCATCATCAGTTTGAACTATTATTTGATATCTATTTGCACTCATGGTTGGTGCTGTACCTCCATCCCAATACAAAGTTTTAGTTGCACCTCCAACAGTCGGAGTCCAAGTAATTGCTTGTGCATTAGCCGTTAAAGAAAGTTGATACATATAATTTTTTCCACTTGCAGGAACATTAGTAAATGTAAATCCTGAAATCACTCCACTCTGAGCCAATGTAAAACGATTGCCAAGAGAACAATCAATCGTAACTTGCGCAGAAGCAGCTACCGCATCAAGATCTTGTATGTAAGGTACTGTCCCAAGAGAAACACCACCTCCATCCCAAAGAACTCCACAAGTTATCGTTCCATTAATTCCAGGTTCATTATGCTTACGCATAATCCCAGTAGAACCTTGACCAACAATTGTTTGATCACCACTATCATCGTAGATGATTGTATTAGCTCTTAAATTTCCGTAATTAGCCATAATTAAGAAACCACCCAGTGAGAACCAGTAGGAATTTGAACAACTACTCCAGAGTTTACCGTCATCGGCCCAATTGAGCTTGCGTTTGTTCCTGTATTAATTGTATAAGAATGAGTCACCGTAGTATCGTTTTCAAAAAACACTTCATTTCCACCATTACCTTTTGCTCCACCAGCCATAACTGACCAAGCCAAATTGCCTGATCCGTCACTTGTTAAAGCAAATCCTGCAACTGCTGTATCAGCAGAAGGTAATGTCCAAACAACATTACTTGCAACAGTTGCTGGGGCTTGAAAGCCTACATAATTACTTGAATCTGCATCAGCAAACCTCAAGTCTTTTTGAGCATTAAGTGTTAAATCTCCTGCAAGAGTAGCTCCTGCAAGAGTAGAAGCAGCAGTTGCAGCTATAGAAGTTGCAGACAACGTGCCATCTATAGTTACACCAGTTGCGCTAGTTGATAATTTTGGATTAGCGTGAGTGCCTTGATCGTAATACAGATCAACCGCACCATTTTCTGTAGCTTTGATTTGTATTTCATCATTAGCTTCATTAACAACTTTCCAAATAGCTGCTCTATTTTTTAATTCACCAGTATCTGAATAAATATAATTATGAGATCCATCATTATAGATCTGGAAATCTGACGCAGCTCCAAAAGTTGCTTTTGCATTGACGGAGAATTCAAGTGCAGAATCTGATTCATCCCAACCGACATCTCTGCCTGCATTAGTTGCTGAATCAAAAGTAAAATCTCCCGTTACAGTTCCAGCAGTAATATTTGCTGTAGGAATGTTTGTTGTTCCTGTAAAAGTAGTGTTGTTAGGATTTACAGTAATGACAACCAAGGAAGAACCTTCCTTGATGTACATCTTGTCTTGATCTTCAGCGTAAACAATCTCACCATCCTGCAAATCAGAAAGGCTGCTGTTTAGATTTGAGTAAGAACCTCTAGCAATTCTTACAGGTGTTCTGGTACTGGGGGTTGGCATAATTAAGAACCGAAGTCGCCTCCGTCAAACACATTAGCTGTTCCTACTGTAGACGAACCATTATCAAAATTGCCACCATCTATAAGAATTACTCCATCACCGCCAATACTTCCCCATGCTCCATCAGCGTAGCCTTCAAATTCATTGGTTGTTGAATTATATCTAAACATTCCATTTGCAGGAGTGCCTGGTCTTTGAGCCGTTGTACCAGCAGGAATATTTAGTTGAGCAGTACTTGCTCCAATATTTGTTGCTGTTGCTGCATTTCCTGTGTAATTAGTTGCATCAAGAACTAAAGTTCCAGCAATTTTCAAGTTTTTACCACTAGCTAAATCAATATGTTCAGAAGAAGTCCAAGCATCAGTTGCGTTAACCCAATTCCATGTTTTATCGCTAGTTCCTTTTAAAGTTAGACCTCCTCCGTCTGCGGTGCTATCAGTAGGACTTGTAACTTTTCCAAGCTCAATATTTTTATCTTCTACTTCAAGAATGGTAGACGACAACGAAGTTGTAGTCCCATTTACTGTCAAATCGCCGCCAATTACAACATTATTAGTTACGTCAAGACTTGTAAGCGTTCCAACAGAAGTTATTGAAGAGAGGTTATTGGTATGAAGGATAGAATAAAAAGTTGTTCCATCTAAGCTGAAATCTAAAGCATCTTTAATTCGTAATTGTGAGCCATCTTCAGCGTTATTAAGTTTTAAATAACCATTGGCATCCCATGCAACTTCAGCTTTATTAGTAGATCCTTCTCTAAGTTGAATGTAAGGATTATTTGTACCTTCAAGAACTATTTTTGCATCATTATTATTATTAATTTTTAATGGGAACGCACCACCCATTGTCATGGTCAATTGACCAGCCATTGAACTAGAGTTATCAGTCCTTACGAATTTAGATTTATCATCACCGTCAAGAGTTTTTGCGTTATTGCTATTTGTTTGAACGCTATTACCCATCAACCCATGAGCAGAGCATTGATAATGCAATATTTGTGGAGTCGTATCTGAAACAACTATCTGTGTGTAAGCACCAGACGAACCAGCAGTACCGCTAGTAGTAACGCCTGTTGTATATGCAGTTGTTTTATCTGCCTCTAAGTAGAAACGTAGTGGATGACCTGAGTTAGAACTATCTGCTTGATCAAACTTATATGTACGTCCTGGTGTAAGAGTTAAGAAAGGAGATTCTTTACCGTCAATCTTGTATCCAGAACCAGAACCAGAACCGTTATAACGATGTGCGCCAGTTTTACTCGCAACCGTAACCGTTAATGTTTTTGCATTACCTGTATAAGTTGCATTTAAAGCAGCAAATCCAACAAGATTTCCATCATTAGTAAGACTTACATCTCCTGTGAATGTTGGTGAGGATGTTGAACCTGGATCAACCCAAGATAAAGTTCCAGCACCATCACTAGCTAAGACATAGCCAGAAACAGCAGCGTCAGTCGCAGGGAGAGTAAGAGTAAAACTGCTTGCAACAGAAGCAGGAGATTGAAGGGCGACATAATGAGAACTATCAGAATCAGCGAAACGAAGATCAGACTGAGCATTTAAAGAAATATTTCCTGTAAAAACTGCTCCAGTAAGACTTGCCTTAGAACTTAGATCTATTGTTTGCCAACTACCATCACCTCTTAAGAAATTAGTACTACCAGCAGTGCCTGTTCCTAAACGTGCTGTTGAGACAGTACCAGAAGTTAAGTTGCTTGCGTTTAAATTTGTTAAATCAACAGTTCCAAAACTTAAATTTCCAGAGCCGTCAGTTTTTAAATATTGATTAGCAGAGCCATCACTTGTTGGATAAACAAGTCCTCCTGCTGTTAAAGAAGTCAGACTTCCAACTGAAGTAAGAGAACTAGCGGTAACGCCACTAGCAAGAGTCGTTCCTGTTAGATCAGCAGCAGCAGTATTGGTTGTATCAGTTGCCCATTCAAGTGTTGTAGCAGTTGAACCAGCCTTAAGTACTTGACCTGTTGTTGGTGCAACAGCAGGGAGAGTAAGAGTTATATCTGCTGATTGTGCTTGTGCTTTTAATCCTGTGTAATTTGCCCCGTCACCATCTGCTTCGCTAAATCGAATTTCTTTCGCATTATCAATAATTAAATTACCTGTCATCGTGCCGCCTGCTTTCGGCACAGAAGCGTTTGCTGTAGTAGCAGCAGCGTCAGCAGCATCCTTCGCAATTTTTACAGCAGCAGGAGTAGCAGCCGTAGTAGCAGAAGTTGATGTTGTGCTATCTGTTAATTGAAGAACACCAACTGCACTTGTCGTTCCAGTCGTGATCTTGCTTCCATCAATTGCAGCAGTTGCGCTGACATCAGCGTTGACAATTGCTCCAGCAGTAATAGAAGTTAAACCTGCATTGTCTATTCCTATATCACCTGTGACTGCTACTGCTGTTGGGACGTTTGATCCATTACCAACAATGATTTGAGCTGAAGTTAAAGCAGCTAATTTACTAAAAGCAATAGAAGCATTTGCCGCTAAATTTGTATTTACTAAACTTCCATCAACCATTGTTGATGTAACAGTATTAGTGTCGCCACTTGTTATTACATTTCCAGAAACATCAGGGAAAAGTATTGTTTTATCACTTGCAGTTGGGTTTGTTACTCCAATAGTTGTTTCATACGCATCTATACTTGAACCTTCAAAAACTAAGCTTCCAGTATTACCAATTAACACCTGACCCGTAACAGTACCACCCGTAAGTGCTAACTTCTCTGTTTCTAATTCTTGCAGTGCATCTTGAACATTAGTCGCCGCAAGTTGACCGTAAGGTGTAAAAGTAATATTACTTGCGACCTGCCCAGCCACGGTCTGTGATAAATCAATTTCTTCCCAAGAACTACCTGCGGTATTTGTAACTCCTAAAATGTAATCTGGTGGTGCTAATGCAACTACAGGAGCTGGCGCACTTGGAGTCCCGGCATTTTCAACTACTAAATATAAACCATCGGTAGAACTTGATGGCGTTGGAAGATTACTTCCAACTGCTAATCCAGCCGCAGCTCCAGCAGTAGTTACTGAAGCTACTTGGGAACTGCCAGCGTTGAAAGTTCCTCCTAGTACTAGGCTTCCCTTAGTTAATGTTGTTACAGGTTGGTAAGCATTGCCATCAAAAATGTATAAATCTTCAGTTACTGAATCGAAGAAAAATTGTCCTGTAAACTCGGATGTGGGAAACCCTGTCTGACCTACAGATCCAAATATAGTTGTAGAACTATTAGATAACTTACTACCGTCAATTGTGTTTGCCCCAATCCTTGCTGCGTCAATGCTTCCAGTTATTATTTTAGAGGCATCAAGCGATGGAATGTCTGAAGCAACAAGTACAGTTCCAGCAGTAGCAACACCTTTAGTATTGACAGTGACTTTTGTATAAGTACCTGCACTAATTCCACTGGTAGAAGTTGTTAATCCTCCCGATCCAGAGACTGTTAAGCCTCCTCCAGCCGTTATTTGAACAGCTCCTTTTGCAGATGTAGTAGAAGTAGGAAGATCTCCAGCAACTAAAGCCGTTGCCGCAGTAATCATTCCTTGTGCATTAAATGTGATTCCACTTATTGTTGCCCCAGTAATGCTATTTGTTATTGATAATCCACCTGCTCCATTGACAGTTAATCCCGTACCAGCAGAAACACCACCAACAGCACTAGCAGTTGCAACAGGAAGGTCAGAAGCAGCAAGAGCTACGGTTCCAGTAATTAATCCTTGTGCGTTGTAGCTAATTCCAGATCTAGTTGCTGCACTAATGACGTTATTAATTCCAAGATTTCCACTTGCTACGTTTAGCGATCTATCAATATTTAATGTGTTTAATTTTGCAGCAGTTACTGTTCCATCAGTTAATTTCGTACCACTAATTCCACTTGCTACCTTTGCATCCGTGACGGCTAAATTTGCAATAGCATTAGTGTCAACCGCATCATCTGCGAGTTCTGATGCTGTGACCGAATTTACTCCTAGCTGAGTTGAAGTTACACTTCCCGAAACTAATTTAGAACCAGCAATACTTCCTGCTAATTGTGCATTAGTGATCGTTCCAACTAATGATGAAGCAGGATAACCTGTAGCATCAGTTAAGTTAAATGCTGGTGTAGCATCAGTTCCTCCAAGGCTTACAGAAATTCCTCCAAGAGAAACAGAAGAATTAGTTAACTTAGAATTAGCAATTGAACCTGCTAATTGTGCGTTTGTAATTGTGCCTACTAATGACGAAGTTGGATAACTTGTTGCGTCTGATAAGTCAAATGCTGGAGTTGCGTCTGCTGCGCCTAAAGCAACAGAAATACCGCCAAAACTAACAGAAGAATTTACAAGTTTTGAGTTAGCTATTGATCCAGCCAACTGAGCATTAGTAATCGTTCCTGTTAATGAAGACGTTGGATAGTTAGTTGCGTCTGTAAGATTAAAAGCTGGAGTTGCATCAGTCCCTCCTAGCGAAATAGTCACTCCTCCTAAAGAAATATCTGAACCAACTAATTTTGAAACCGCTATTGAGCCAGCTAATTGAGCATTACTTATTGTTCCAACTAACTCAGTAGTTTTATACCCTGTTGCATCTGTAAGATTAAAGGCAGGAGTTGCATCTGTTGCTCCTAAATTTATTGAAACACCACCTAAAGAAACTGACGAATTTGCTAGTTGAGAATTAGATAAAGTACCTGTTAAAGAAGCTGCTGGATAATTTGTCGCATCTGTTAAATCAAACGCTGGTGTTGCATCTGTTGCCCCAAGAGCAATACTTACTCCACCAAGGCTAAGACTTGAATTGGCAAGCTTGGCATTTGTTACGTTGGCATCAGTAATGCTTGTTGTTACTACTGTATTTGCTCCAAGACTTGCTAATGCTGCACTTGGGATTGAGCCAGCATCAATTAAAGCAACGCCTCTTTCAACTAAAGCTTTTGCTGTAATCTTTTTGGTTTCTGATGCGCTCCCATCAACAACTGCAAGTTCATCGGTTGCTGCTAAGTCTGCTTCAGCTAAAGCAGGCAACTGACTAATTTTTAGATCTGCCATTTAACTCAAGAA
>MDTB01213360.1_pt1 | contig 11751 bp, 12 predicted proteins | sample 811161 | NCBI WGS metagenome assembly MDTB01 (sample SAMN05326650, study PRJNA326480) | marine metagenome | isolation source: seawater | place: Mediterranean Sea | collected 2009
AGACCCGAAACTTATAAAAATACTTTCTAATCCTTATTCGCTTGCAGAAGATTTGGAGGGTGTAGAGCAACCCTCCGGCAATATTCCACAATATGATAACGAGCTGAGCAGCTGGAGTGCCCCTTTCGTAATGGCTCCAATCAATACAAAAAATATTCATCGATCTAACTTTCTCTTGAACCACCTGTATGGAAAAGACTTCCGTTATGATGAAATGCTACTCACTGGTGACGGTGAGCATGGAAAAGTAGCGGCTGAGTTCGTTGCCAAAGACGACTCTCTAAGTAAAAGCCAGCTCCAACCTGGAGATGGCCCGAGCAAGGAAGAGCGAGAGAATGGAAATTATGACTTACTATTTTTAGGGCAAAATTGTGAGGGCAATTTAATGATAGCAAGCGTTCAGGGGGATAAAGACCCTGGGTATGGCTCAACCTCAAAGATGCTCTCTGAGGCGGCTATGTGTCTACTCAAAAATCCTAATTTCACCTCTGGCGGGGTCTGGACACCCGCTGCGGCTATGTCCAAAGCTCTGATAGCCCGGTTAGAGAACCACGCTGGATTGACTTTTCAAATAGAGAGTGGTTAGAAACTTTGAATGTCTTTAGAGCATGTTAAAGGAAATAGCGAGCAAGCCTCGTTAGGAGGGACTGAAAAAAGGCTTACGCCGGGAGAGCGTTTCTTGGATTAAAATAAGAAGCGCTCGTTTTTGAAGAAATCGGGCTACCCCTGCAGAACGCATTTGGCATCCCCCCCCCATTCCCGAGTCACGGAAGCTATTGTTCCAATATCGTTCATCAAATCCGTGAAAGACGCACCATTTCTACTGATTGTCCCTAACTTTAGTTGCTCACCAAAGGCCTCGGCAATTTGAATGTCAGCGGTAAAGACTGCGGCTGATAATCCAAGCACTGTTAAATGCCGCTTGATCTTGTAAAGCCAACATGAATGTGCTTTTACCTTACGCTCCGTCAGCATCATGGTGAAATCTGTTTGCAGAAAACTGCTGTGAGAAATAATCTGACAATAAACTAAGTCCAGGCCCCCAACTCGGGTCACTCTTTTTTTTTGGATAACAGTCAAAGTCCTCTGAAAACAACTTTTCCCTGTTTAGGAATTTCATTGCCACTCGATTGTTTGCAACTTTAAATTTAGCATAAAACTTTTTCGCTTCGTGGCGAGCAGGTTGTTTACCCTGTCCTAAAGCGTGCGCCTCTAAAAAAGCCACAAGTTGCCTCCTGGCTCTCATTGCGGGACCCCGCATCTCTTGACCCAAACATACATTAAACATCTGCAGTGCAATTTGCGCATCTTCGTTGAGAGAAATATTTGCACGCACATCATGTCCTACGCCAAGATCCACTTTTAAAACATCCTCCAAAAAATCACTCACAGTATTTCCGCCCACTAGCTGACCCGGCTCGTATACCTTAACCTCCACATTTTTGGACCCAATAGCGGTAGCCCAACGATCGAGTAAACCCTCAAAATCATAATAATCGGGCAAAACGGAATTTTTCTGAAATTCTGGGATCAAGCGGGGGGCTACATAACCTGCCCTCAGTGCTTGACTGAATCGACTGACAGCCAGAGCATCCTGGCGACGTAGATAGCATACTATGCTGATATCATCGAAATCCTGCCGAAGAAAAGAGACTAGATTGGATACCTCTTCCCGACTACTTAATCGCGAGGAAAAATGTTCAGAGGACAAGACATAAAGTTTATGATGACCTCTCTCTGCAAGCCCAATATCACGCCTGGTGCTTTCAAAGAGTCCACGTCTCCAAGCTAATCTTCGCTCAGAGTCAACCATACCGCGGTGGGCAAGGTAGTCATCAGAACGATCTAAAGATACAAATCCTGCGGCTATAGCCCGGCTGTTGAGCGTGCCGCCGGATTTGCCGTAATAAACACCTTTTTGGCTCAGCTCGTTTCGATTATCTCTCAAGACGCGCTGCAATGCCGTTGATCCTGTTTTTTCAATGCCTATATGGACTAGGCAACGCATATAAAAGTCCTATTAATGAGTAAATAAGAATAACAGCAACATGTCGGACTAGGTGTTATAAAAAGAATAACTTGCTGAGCAGAAGACACCATTGATTCAAAGCATACCTAACAAATAAAACAACGATTTGAGAAATTTAAATCGTCGGATTTTGTTATTCCGGTCAGTACACCTCGTCGAGATTTGGCTAGACAATAATTGGCCCTTCCTAAAAGTATTGCACATCAAATTAACCTTGGATAATACAAAACCAAGCGAACTCCATTCTACGTACAGAAACTTGATTGTTTCATAAAAGGACTTATTAATGGGTCTCTCCCCAACTCTGTTTGCTATTTATGATGCAGAAGGTTCGTTTATAGGAAAACTTAAGTATTCATTCGGGAAATCCGTTGGGCTAGCCGATTGCGCTTTGTGTGATCTTTCTCATGGATGGAACCCAATAGGGAAGACTGATTGGCGCCAACGCACTGGGCAGCTCGCACGCATACATTGGCTTCATCGAAATGAATTATCCTCCGACCTCATGCACCTAACTAGAGGAAAGCTTCCCTGCGTCGTAGTACAAAGAGGAAATGACGTGGCAATATTGATCAACCGCGATTCGCTCGAAAACTGCAATGGCGATTTATCTAAATTCGAAAATTTAGTCGAAGAAAAGCTCCGTGCTCTCTAGTCCGAGGGAACGACACCAAAATTTTTGTCTGTGGACCGATGAAAAAAATCCTCGCATGGAGAGCATTTAGCAACAACAAAAAAAGACAAGACTATTTGGAGGTGTCGCTCACAAACTTATAATATACTCAAAAGGTTTGATAATTCTCCACAAAGTTTGGTGATTGATTAGCTCGCCCTTTGTAGCTGCTTGTAAGCCGTTGGTACCATTCGGCGAACAATACAAATTATCACTGTTCAATCGCTTGGCTCTACTCGAACATTCCTAGGAATTTCTCCATTTCGAACTGATTGCCGTATAACATTGAACTATTAAGCGCTACGTCTGCTGCAATGGCCACGGCCGTTTTAATCTCCTCTTCAGTTGCACCTGCGGCACGCGCAAGGTTAGTGTGCGCTGGAATGCAATAAATGCATTTCATAGCAACTGAGGCAGAAAGCGCAGCAAGTTGCGCATGTTTTAGAGGAATAACTCCGTTGAACACGTTTTTTTCAACCGCCCTGTAGTAAGCATCTGCTGAGGCCTGCTGAGATTCAGGGTGCAGAAGAATAATTGGATTACCAACTTTCGCTTCACGAATTTTTTCATCGGAGAAAACCCCAGAAACACAAAAAAACAAACCTAATATTATTGTAAGCGCGCGCATTAAAGACTTCCTCAGTAATCAGTTAGGGATTCAGGCCAATCTTTCGTGAGAGTTTGCGAAAGATTCTCCGCCAGCGATATAGTATAGTAAGTGGATTCTCGCTGTTAGTATTGTTTTTCGAGTGTTGCCCACATTCAGTGGTTCTCTTCAAAGGCTTGGTTCACGTAATCATGACTCAACCCGTAAAAATTAGAATGGCCGAGATAAATGATTTATCACAAATCTCGGTGCTTTTTGACGACTATCGACAGTTTTATGAATGCCCTCCGAATCGAAGTGCCTGTCAAGATTGGATAGAAAAAAATCTAAGGACCGATCGGTCAAAGATTTTTGTTGCTGACTCCACAAAGGGCCTGGTCGGATTTGCACAACTCTATCCGGCATTATGCTCAGTAGACCTAGTAAAATATTTCATTGTCTACGACTTATTTGTAGCAACCAGTGTGCGGCGCACGGGGATAGGTCGCGCATTGATGATTGTCGCTGAGGACTGGGCGAAAAAACAGGGCGCAGCCCGTCTTGACTTGGAGACTGCTCGAAACAATACAGTTGCTCAAGAACTTTACAAAAGTCTTCAGTACGAGCCTGACGAAATTTTCGTCAAATACAGTCTAGATTTATCCTAAGGAAGACTCCTCGTACATACGGGAGTTGTCATCTCGTTGGAACATCTTTAAAAGGAATACCCTTGTCTGCCCTAGGTTCTTGTGGAAGCCCTAGCACTCGCTCGGCAATAATGTTTGACATAATCTCATCCGTCCCCCCTGCTATCCGCAAACCTGCAGAACTCATATAGGAATATTGGATTCTCGCCGAGAGCTCCGAGACAGCCTTATCCGAAATCACACCACCATAGTCCATTAAATCTAACAGGTATGAGGACATTGCCTGCATTTTATGAGCGGCAACTAATTTACCAATTGAGTTTTCCGGACCAGGTAAATCCCCCCGAGAAAGCGCGGTTAGGGTTCTATAGCTGCTGTAGTTCAACCCTGATTCCTGTACGTACCAATTCGCTATTTTTGAACGAACGGCAGAGTTTTCAATAGCTGGACGCCCGTCGATTTTGATATCTTTGGCAACTGAGATCGCTACTGATACGTCAACCTCGCCTAAATTAGCACCAATTGCTGCTCTCTCATTCATCAATGTTGTAAGAGCAACCTGCCAACCTTGGCCCACCTCTCCAAGCCGATTTTGGTCTGGCACCCGCACATCTTCAAAGAAAACTTCGTTGAAGTCAGACTCACCTGTCAGTTGTTTAATAGGTTTTATCTCAATACCCGGAGATTTCATATCGATAAAGAAGAAACTGAGCCCCTTATGTTTCGGAATATCTGGGTTTGTTCGAACAATAATAATGCCGAAGTCTGAATAATGCGCACCTGAGGTCCAGATTTTTTGCCCATTGAGAACCCACTCATCACCATCGCATTCAGCGCGTGTTCTGAGGGCCGCCAGGTCAGATCCACTCGCAGGCTCAGAGAACAATTGACACCAAACCTCCTCACCGCTAGCGAGTCGTGGCAAATAACGAGCCTTATCCTCTTCACTAGCCCATGTCATCAAGGTTGGGGCAATCATGCCTTGTCCGATAACAAAAAAGTTTTGAGGTATTGAATATTGCGCTTCCTCCTGTCGCCAAATTACCTCTTCAACTACAGATGCTCCTCTGCCTCCATATTCTGGTGCCCAGCCTAAACAAGCCCAACCAGAATCATATTTATGTTTCTGCCAGCGTTTCGCCTGTTGGAGGGGTGTTAGTTGAAAAAACTCACGGTCCGTCGGGATGTTTTCAGCTAGCCAGGTCGTCGCCTCAGAGCGAAATTCAGCTTGTTTTGGCGTGTCATTAAAATCCATGATTGATACTCACTAGGTCGGTCAAAGTGAAGCAGGTTCTGCGAGGGCCGCTACCAATTTATCTTGCCAAAAGCCCTCTCCTCCATGAGCTAAACTTAGTAATTTCGCTCGTCGGTAGTAAAGATGGCAATCAAATTCCCAGGTGAAACCCATCCCGCCATGCGTTTGAATGTTCTCTTCGGCAGCAAAACTCGCTGCCTGTATAGCAGAGACCCGAGCTGTCGCTGCGGCAAGTGGTAACTCTTTTCCGTCTTCGACCAAAGCCCAAACTCCGTAATAAGCATTGCTGCGAGCCAAGGTATTTTTTACGTACATCTTCGCAAGCTTGTGTTTAATAGCTTGAAACGAGCCGATTTGACGACCAAAAGCAAATCTTTGAAGGGCGTAATCCTTGGCTTGATTTAAACTAGATTCTGCAATACCGAGTAGCTCCCAGGCAAAAAGCACCGCAGCGGATTCAATAAACCGGTCGAACTCAGAATTTAGTATTGATCTGCCACCCAGCACCTCCACTTCCGCTAAATCAAAAATCAATCTGCCGTGGCTTCGACTCATATCTAAAGTCTGCAAGGATTCAATAGTCACCCCGGCTTGATCCAAAGACAAAAGACAGGCCTCCAGGCCAGTATTTGATTGGACAATAACCACCGCGAAATCAGCTATCTGCGCATCTGGTACTGGGTATTTGGAGCCTTCTAAATGATCGCCAATTCTCCGCGTGCTCAGCTCGTCCAGAACAGATCTCCCGACACCCTCGGCCAAAGCAAATGTGCCCACACATTCTCCATCAGCTAGCTTAGGCAGCCATTCATTTTTTTGAGCTTCACTTCCAAATCGAAGCAAAGCTTCAGTCGCCAGATAAACGGAACTGCTAAATGGCAGCGGCGCCAATGACCGCCCCATCTCCTCAGCGAGGATAACCAATTCATAATAAGTCAAGCCGAGACCGCCGTAAGATTCAGGAATCGTAGTAGCAGTCCAACCCATCTCGACCACTCTGCGCCACAGATTTCGGTCCCAATTAGACTCCCCATCAATCACGGCTCGAACCACTTTACGAGGACAGAACTCCGCTAAAAAACCTCTGGACTGCTCTCTTAATAACAGCTGGTCATCAGAAAATTCAAAATTCATAATTCGGACACCCTAGTTGAGAAAGTGACCACAGTGCGGGCACGGATTTGCTACTCCGTAGTCCAACGTGCCAACAATAACTGCGGCGCTTCTGCTCTAAGCCTCTGATAAACCAGCGGAGGTTTGAACCCTAGTTCCGCTCGAACCTCGGTCAATGGCTCAGACAGCCTCTTCTCCCAAGAAATGGCTGGCATCCATTGAGCCTCTCGGGCAATCTGCGCACCCTCCTCGATCAGGTCACGAATGTCGAATTCCTGTACCTCTCGACGGTACTTCATTTTCCCCACCCAGATAATAAAATTTATCCCTCTATTTGGGGTTTGCGTGGTCATAAAGGACAATAAGCTCAATTCACCGACGGGATCTCGACCATAGCCCGTCATGACATGTTGCAAATCGTGTATGTCACGAAGCCGACTGGCCAGCCAACTTTCTTCGTCAGATAGGCCTGTATATTGCGGTGCCGCTTTACTTGACCGAATTAACTCATTTGCCGAAAGATTTTGTCGGTGAACAAAATCATAATAAGCACGACCTACACTACCTTTGGGTAAGCTTTTTAACCAAAGCCTTTCATTTAGCAATGTTACAATGTTAGACCTGCTCAATAAAAGTTCCCGTCCTGCATCACTCGATCGGAGCTTGGTCAAAGCCCCGGTCAGGCTATCGCCCTTTAGCGCCTCAATGATCTGAAAAACCTGCGTCGTATCATCTGGATCAGACACCAGTCTGCGAGCAGACTGTATAGCTTTGAGAGGTTTAATTTGATGCCGGAAAGTTTTTTCTAAGAATTGTCTCAATGCATGCCTTCTCTTTTGTCCATGGGTAGCAATCAGGTCGATTGTTCTAGTTTGCGAAAAAATATGGTCGCAAGCAGCCAAACCAAACGAATCGAGCATAGCCCCCCAGTGTCAGGCAGACAAGCCACTTTTCTGAACATCTAAAGAAAGTTAACTGAAAAAAATTCTAGAATTTCGACAGTTTTAGGCTTGGCCGCAGGTTTGTCGCAAATGTATGATTGCATTCCCATTTTTTGGTTTCCTAAAAAGAGCAGGAAAAGCTTGTGGCGTTTGCAACACTCCTAAAAAATATCGCCGACTCTGCCTCAGGACCCCAAACTTGTGCGCTATTTGATTTTGACGGGACGATAATCTCAGGTTACTCGGCAATCGCATTTATCAAGGATCAACTCTCCAAGGGAGACATTTCTCCAACAGACTTAATACAACTGACTCAAGCCGCTACACGTTTCGGCTTGGGCTCTCTGGGATTTTCTGCTCTCATGGCTGTCCATGCTCAATATCTGGCTGGTCAGTCAGAAGCTGAATATATCGCCAATAGCGAACGTTTGTTCCGCCGGGCGATAGCGCGCCTCATCTATCCTGAGGCTCGGCTTTTGCTGAAAGCCCACCGCGATAAGGGACATAGCATCGCCATAATTAGTTCTGCGACACCCTATCAGGTGAACCCAGCGGCGAAAGACCTCGGGGTTGAGCACGTATACACCACAGAACTTGAGATACTCAATGGGGTATTCACTGGCGCGATAGTGAAACCAACTTGCTTCGGGAAGGGTAAAGTCCGAGCAGGTAGGTCATTCGTAAAGAAACGAGAAACCACACTCAAAAATTGTTTTTTTTATACGGATAGCAGTGATGATATCGCACTACTCAATTCAGTAGGTCACCCCACCATTCTCAATGGCGGGAGACAATTGAAGAAAATAGCTAAAGTCAAAAATTGGCCCATATCGGACTTTAGGAGCAGAGGGCCCGCGTCATCCAATCAAGTGCTGAGGTCTTTAGCCGCGACAGGCTCCTTTTTCGGGAGTTTCATTTTGGGATTGCCCCTTTACGCAATCAGCGGCTCAAGGCGGGATTCTGTGAATTTCTCCATTTCTCTATTCGCAGAAACAGCAAGTGCCTTAATTGGTCTCAATTTAGATGTTCACGGTCGAGAACACCTATGGAATCAGCGACCCGCGATCTTTATGTTCAATCACCAAAGCAATGCCGACCTACTCATCATGGCTAATCTCGTCCGCCGTGATGTGGTGGGAGTTGGAAAACGTGAACTAAAAAACCTGCCGTTACTAGGCCCATTAATGGGGGCTGCGGGCGTGGTGTTTATTGATCGGAGCGATCGGAAAGCAGCAATAGAGACTATGAAGCCTCTGGTGAGAGCAATGTTGGATGGGCGAAAAAGTCTTGTGATTGCTCCAGAGGGGACGCGCGCCCCAACCCGAAAATTAGGCGCCTTCAAAAAGGGCGGATTCCATATTGCGATCCAATCTCGAGTTCCGATCGTCCCAGTTGTAATCCACAATTCTGGGGATATCTCACCCAAAGGCGATCGTATCTTTCGAAGTGGCACTGTTAGGGTGGATGTGCTTCCAGCCATCAAAACTGAAAACTGGGCCATCAAAACAATCAACCATCATGTTGCTGAGGTGCGAAATGCATTTTCCCGAACGCTAGAACAACCAGAACTGTCTATCGAAGACACAGCGAACTTACATCGAAGAGCACCAGCTGACTTACAACCCCAGGTCATTGGTCAGCCACAAAAATAAAAATGGTCAGATAACTTAACCGCTCAGCACAAAAAATCATCGTATTAAAGCGTGGAAAGTAGCTGGAGCTATTCACTGGTAAACCATAGATGCTTAAAGGGTAAATCGGCAACGGGGCGGGATGAGAGTATTAGCGCACAAATGAGTCAATGAAGCCTGCACGAGAAGATTGAAGAATCCGATTTCACAAATCACGCCAACGACAGGTTCAGGTTGGCATGCTCGAGTTTGTGCATTTCAACTTGTTATAAGACATAATCCATATAGCATACCTATCGAAAAATCCAGAGAGAAACTCTCAGCTCAGGTACTTAGATGGACCTTTCAATAGGTTTCGAGGGTCAAAAGACATACCAATAAAATGAAAAATGGGGTTTTCTATTGTCAATTTTCTTCATCAAAAAGGACTGGTAGGTTCTGTTGCAGTCTTTCAAAATAGCGGTGCTTGGAGGCGGCTCCTGGGGCTCTACTACTGCATCGATAATCAGTCGGAACTGCGAGGCTATCTTGTGGGCACGAAGCAAAGAGATAGTCAACCAAATCAATACAAAGCATCGAAACAGCCGTTACCTAGGTAACGCGAATTTGCATGCGAAACTTAAAGCCACATATTCCATCGAAGAAGCGGTCGCGGGCGCTCAAGCAGTTTTGGTAGCAGTACCCAGCAATCATTTCCGAAATGTATTGAGTAAGGCCGTCCCGGCTTTACCGACCGGTATCCCGGTAATAAGTCTCAGTAAAGGTCTAGAAAAAGGCACGCGACTTCGGATGACGGAAATTATCCGGCAAGTTGCCCCAGGGCGCATTCCCGGCGTGCTGACTGGCCCCAATCTTGCGCGTGAAATCATTGAAGGCCAAGCCGCGGCTAGCGTGCTTGCGTTGGAGGATAATGGTGTCGCATTGATGCTACAGCCATTTATCAACGCCGGTCTGTTTAGAGTGTATACCAACTCTGATGTAGTTGGCTGCGAGTTGGGTGGCGTCTTAAAAAACATTATAGCAATAGCAGTGGGAATGGGTGATGGACTCGGGGCGGGCGACAATACTCGTGCGGCGCTTATCACACGCGGTTTGGCAGAGATGAGTCGTCTCGGCACTAGTCTAGGCGGAAAGGCAGAGACCTTTGCCGGGCTTGCTGGTATGGGAGATATGATTGCTACATGTACCAGCCCTCAAAGCCGAAATCGACACGTTGGAATAGAGCTTGCCAGGGGTCGACAAATCGATGACATTATTACCAGCATGCACATGGTGGCCGAGGGTGTTAAAAGCGTGCCCGCGGTAATGGAGCTTGCGAGTGAATACGGTATCAGCATGCCAATTAGTGAAGACGTTTATCGAGTGATCATTGGTAAATCCGACCCCCAACGAGCCTATCGAGGCTTGCTCAGAGTCACGGCTGGAGCAGAATCAGAGCCCGGGTGACTTTATGCCAGATGAAAGTTTGGATAAGCTTGTTCCCAAAATCCAGCATACCCGCAGGAAGTATGTCTAAAGTGCGCATAAAAAAAATTGCCATTCACTTTCTGTTTATCATCTTGACAGGCCTCTCGGTAGGGTGCGCGACTAGTCCTACAGGACGAAGCCAATTAATAATTATCTCGCCCGATCGAGCCATTGCCGAATCCGAAATAGCGTATGAGGAAACCATCGGGACGATGCGAGAAAAAGGAGCACTTATAAATGATCCATTTACCGTTGAGAGAGTTGCAAGAATAACCGGACGTCTAGTGTCCGTTGCCATCACAAAATACCCAGCAAGTAAAAACTGGAAGTGGAGTGTCGCAATTATTCACGACCCTAAAACGGTAAATGCGTGGTGTATGGCGGGCGGCAGGATGGCGGTATACAGCGGGCTATTTAACCAGCTAAAGCTCACAGACGATGAATTTGCGCAAATCATGGGGCATGAAATATCGCATGCCTTAGCAAATCATACAGCAGAGCGAATGTCTCGAGCGATGGCAACTTCTATGACAATGGAGATCGTTGGGAGAATCGCAGGTATGAGTGGCAGTAGTTTATCGGGAGCCACTCAATTGGCAAATATAGCACTTGAACTTCCTAACAGTCGCGAATCGGAAAGCGAAGCAGATGTAATGGGCATGATATTGGCCACCGAAGCTGGATTCGATCCAAAGGCCTCGGTAACTTTATGGGAAAAGATGAGTGCTCTTGACGACAGACGACCAGCAGATTTCCTCAACACACACCCCTCACCTGATAATCGTCAGAGCGCACTTAATTCAATGATTCCAAAAATGCGGAAACTAAACCCCCAAGAATCTAAAGCACCCGTCCATGAGGTCACAATTATTCGCTGAATCTGATTCCTGATTATGGGTCATAGCCTTCGATGCCACCTTCGACCGTTTTTTGCCTCCGCCTGACTTTAAGTTTGAGATAAACACGAAAATCTCCCGGTCAAACTTAAATAATTGGTAAAAATATAGATTTCAACCCAAACAACCGTATTCACTAAGCCGAAATTTGCAGGCTCAAGGTATAAGCAGTAGGATAAAGGAATAAATTTATAAGAATTACTCATTTTTTTTCTTTTCCTATCAAAAATTAAAGGGAGCAAGCATGCCTAATCCCCACCGTTTTCAACGCACACCTCTCGCAACAGCGCTGAGTGTTGCCCTACTGCCACTGGTTACCACCTCTATTGCTCAAGCTCAATTAGAAGAAGTCGTAGTCACAGCCACGAAAAGAACTGAAAGCCTGCAAGATGTCCCAATCAGCGTGCAAGCGCTTGGTGGAGAGGCTTTGAAAGAGTTGGGTATTCAGACTTTCGACGAATACATCGAATTCCTTCCCAACGTTGTGAGTGCCGGTATCGGTCCAGGCCAAAA
>MDTB01064144.1_pt1 | contig 11750 bp, 13 predicted proteins | sample 811161 | NCBI WGS metagenome assembly MDTB01 (sample SAMN05326650, study PRJNA326480) | marine metagenome | isolation source: seawater | place: Mediterranean Sea | collected 2009
CTTCCTCCTGCAATAATAAGTTTTGGTTTATTTTCTACAGCGAGTTTTTCAACAGCGTTGTAATCAATTAAACCAGTCTCCTTATCAACTTCGTAATGAAGAGCATTAAACCACTTGCCAGATTGTGCTGGTTTGGCTCCATGGGTTAAGTGACCACCAGAATTTAAACTCATGGCTAAAGTAGTATCTCCAGGTTTTAAAAGCGCCAAATAAACTGCGCCATTAGCTTGAGCACCAGAGTGGGGTTGCACATTTGCAAATTTACAATCAAAAAGTTTTTTTGCACGTTCAATAGCTAAATTCTCAGAAACATCTACATGTTCACAACCACCGTAATATCTTTTTGAAGGATAACCTTCTGCATATTTATTTGTTAAGACAGAACCTTGTGCTTCTAAAACGGCTTTTGAAACAATATTTTCTGATGCAATTAATTCGATATGATTTTGCTGTCTTGTGAACTCATCTCTAATTGAATCATAAAGTTCTTTGTCTGCGTCTTGTAGTTTCAATTTAAAAAAGCTATTTAAATATTTATCTAATTTAACAACCGACATTATATTTTTTTAACCCTTCTTAAGTGTCTACCACCTTCAAACTTAGTTTTTAAAAATAGCTCAACTAATTTGAACGATAAACTTTTTTTTGTTAATCTTGACCCTAAGGCAATTATATTAGCATTATTATGCTGCCTAGACAATCTTGTAGACTTTTGATTATAGCACACAGCAGCACGTATATTCTTAATTTTATTAGCACTTATAGCCATACCAGTGCCCGATCCACAAACCAGTATACCCACATCACTTTTTTTTTGCTTAACTCTGTAAGCTATCTTTTTGGCATAATCAGGATAATCGACTGATTTGTTTTTAAAAGGTCCTAAGTCTATAATTGATATATGCCTATCAATAAGAAAATCTTTAATATTTTCTTTTAGATCAAAACCAGCGTGATCTGAAGCAATACAAACTTTTTTAAATAAGAAGCTCAATATATTCTTTTAATTAATTTACTTTTATTGTTATTTAAAGATATGTACTATATATTTGAATATAACTTTTGTCGCATAATAATTAAAAATTTTGAATGATTACCGGAAAATTCCCAAATTTAAGACTTAGAAGACTAAGAAAATACGATTGGTCTAGAAAATTAGTTCAAGAAAACAATCTTTCGTCTAATGATTTGATATATCCACTATTTATTACTGAAGGTAAAAAAAAGAAAAAACCCATAAAATCTATGCCGAACATATATCGATATTCAGTAGATCAACTTGGAGGAATTGTAAGCAAGGTTGTAAAAAATAAAATACCTATGATCGCTCTTTTTCCTTCAACTCCAAATCATAAAAAAAATATCCGTGGAGATGAAGCCTTAAATGAAGATAATTTAATTTGTAAAGCGATTAAATATATTAAGAAAAGATTCAAGAACAATATTGGGATTATGTGTGATGTTGCATTAGATCCATACACTTCACATGGTCATGATGGGATTTTAAAAGATAATTATGTTTTAAATGATATGACAGTGAATATTTTAATGAAACAAGCCTTACTTCAAGCTCAAATGGGTTGCGATGTAATTGCACCTTCAGATATGATGGATGGTAGAGTTGGTAGAATAAGAAAATTTTTAGATAGCAATAAATATCAGGATGTTCAACTACTCTCTTATGCTGTCAAATACGCTTCACATTTTTATGGTCCTTTTAGAGATGCTGTTGGATCAAAAAAAAAATTAAAAAGTGACAAAAAAAATTATCAAATGAACTTCGCAAATAGCGTTGAAGCTTTTAGAGAAGTTGCCTTAGATATAAAAGAAGGAGCGGATATGGTAATGGTAAAACCTGGCATGCCTTACTTAGATGTAATTAAATCTATTAAAGAAAATTTTAAAATCCCTGTATTAGCTTATCAAGTATCGGGTGAATACAGTCTTATAAAAAATGGTATCAAAAATAACATTATAAATGAAGACGCAATCATAGAAAGTTTGATGAGTTTTAAAAGAGCTGGAGCCTCAGCTATAGTTTCGTACTTCGCACTAGATATAGCTAGAAAATTATAATTTATTAAAATAATTTTCCAACACTATTCTTGATTTTGGGAAAATAATATTATTAGGAATAAAAAATTTATTTTGCATAACGCTTCTTGTAAATATCAACGATTTACAAATTAAAATCTTTGTAAAATTTGAAGGAATTTTGTTTTGAATTAAATAATTTGGAACTTCATAAATATAACCATCAATTTTTATTTTATGTATTTCACTCAATGGATTTTTAGATGATAAATGTTCTTTTAAATTTGTGTCATAACCTAAATCTTTAATTAAATTTAATTCAAAGAATATATATAAAAAAATCCAATTTTTAGAATTTATTGAACTAACTAATTTTTCAAAAGAATTATAAATTCCTAAATTTTTTTGAGCCTCTGGTAATAAGATACTTAAAAGCGAACAAATTGAAATTAAAGCAGAAGTTCTCTCTTTATCATTAAAATATATGGGTGCAACAGGTTTAATTAGCTCTGTTTTAAAATAACCAATTTTATTCTCATTTTTTGATGAGTGAGATACAAAAAGTTTATTTGAAATTTGCAAATAATTTCTTATTTTACGAGAATTACCGCCATAAACAATTCCATCGACTCTTCCTTTTTCTTTTGTGAAGATGTTAATAATGTTAGCATTTTCTCTAAATTTCCTTTTTGATAATAAATAGCATTCGTCCTCCCAAATCATATTCTTAGGATCTTTAAAAGTTTTGCAGCAGCATCTTGCTGTGAATTTTTTTTTGAAGATCCAAACCCAGTAATTTTTTTGGAATTAGGGATTTGAACCTCTGTTTTAAACATAGGTCGATGTTGAGGTCCTGTTTTTTTTGAAAAAATATATTTTGGGAGTTCCTTAAATTTTTTTAAACTATATTCTTGAAGCTTAGTTTTAGAGTCAACTAATGTTATTTTAGAATTTAGAATATGTTCCTCCCAAAAGTTTAAGATTAATTTTTCTGCTGATTTTAAACCACCATCAGTGTAAACAGCTCCTATAACTGCTTCTAAAGAATCACTTGTTATTTTATCTGCTGACCTGTCTAATTTTCTATGTGATGCTCCTAAAAATAAAAATTTACTTAAATTCAATTTTTTAGCTATAATATTGCATGTTTTCTTATTTACTAGATTAGCGTATTTTTTATCAATTGCCCCTTCCTTTTCATTCGGATATTTACTTAATAAAGTTTGTGAAATAATTAGGCCTAATACTCTATCTCCTAAAAATTCCAGTTTTTCATTATTTTTTATGTTATCAAAACTTTTATGTGTTAAAGCTTGTTTTAATAAATCAAGTTTTTTAAAATTATAATCTATAATTTTTTCAACTTCTTTTATTTTATCTTTCATTGTAATCTTTTAAATAATCTTTGAAATCTAAATGATTCTTTTAAATTCCAAAATTTTAATAAACTGCTCTTATTTGTATCATTTGAGAAAAAAACTATTTTAGCTTTACCAACTAAATTTAATTCATTTACAAAACCAACACTGTCTAAATATCTACTATCTTTTGAACAATCGCGGTTATCACCAAGTAAAAAAAAGTGATTAGCTGGAACTGTAAATTTTTTTGTATTTTGCAAACTGCCTCTTTTCTTATAAGAAACATAATGTGACACGCCATTAGGTAAAGTTTCAATAAAATTTTCTGTTTCGAGGAAAAAGATACCACATCTTATTTTTTCTTGAATTTTTATCAGATTTTTTTTTACCTTTTTTTTATTAATATAAAGATCTCCATTAATAAACTGAATTGTATCTCCAGGTAATCCTATCAATCGTTTAATATAATCAGTTCTATTATCAGCGGGAGTTTTAAAGACGACTAAATCCCCCCTTGCTGGGTTTTTTGAAAAAAAACGATTACTTGAAAAATTAGGGCTAAAAGGAAACGAGTGTTTGCTATAACCATAGCTGTATTTAGAGACAAATATTCTGTCTCCCACAAGCAAAGTTGGCTCCATAGAAGAAGAAGGTATGTAAAAAGGTTGAAACAATAAAGATCTTATTAATATGGCAATAAACAAAGCACCTAATAATGTCTTAATATTATCAAAGATAATTGAAAGAATTTTATTTTTTTTCATAAGCTTATTGTCACAAAAGCAACTGCATATTTGCTATCATCCGAAAGAGATAATGCGGTTATAATCTTTTTACTTTTAAATTTCTTTTTAATTAATCTTTGCGTGTCTCCTTCAAAAATCAAATAAGGCTTACCTGCGTTATTATTTTGCACAATTATTTCATTTAAATTAATACCTCTTGATATGCCGGTGCCAAAAGCTTTAGAGAATGCCTCTTTTGCAGCAAATCTTTTTGCAAAACAATGATATAAATTTTTAACATTATTACATTTAGAAATTTCTTTTGAATTAAAAACTCTAGTTAAAAATTTTTTATTCTTAACTGACTTTTTTATTCTATCTATACTTACAATATCAGTACCCACTCCATAAATTTTCATGATCTTATAATTCTTTTAAAATTTTTAATTACAGGGCCCATACCCTCAAAAATAGACTCACCAACTAAAAAATGGCCTATGTTAAACTCTTTTATCCCTTTGATTTTAGCTAATACTTTTGCAGATTTAAATGTTAATCCATGACCAGCGTGGACTTCTAAACCTAATTTATTCCCTTCATTTACGGCTCTCTTTATTCTTTCAAGTTCATTAGAAATATTTCTATTTTTATTTATCAAATTACAAATTTTTCCAGTATGTATTTCTATACAATCTGCATTTAAATTTTTGGCTTTTTTAATATCTTTTATATTAGGCTCTATAAATAAACTTATTCTTATTTTATTTTTTTTAAGTTTATGGATTAACTCTTTTAAAAAAAACTTATTATGGTCTAAATTTAGACCGCCTTCTGTTGTTATTTCTTTTCTTTTCTCTGGAACAATACATACAAATGGTGGTTTGCTTCTTGTGGCAATCCTCAACATTTCTTTCGTTGCAGCAATTTCTAAATTTAGTGGTATATTTATCTTTTTCTTAATTATTTTAAGATCATTTTCGTTTATATGACGTCTGTCCTCTCTTAAATGTATAGTAATAGAGTCTGCACCTTTATTTTCAGCTAATATAGCAGCTCTTAATGGACTTGGATATTCTTCCCCTCTTGCGTTTCTTACAGTTGCGACGTGATCTATATTTACACCTAGTCTAATTTTATTCATTAAATATTTCTGCTTCCAGGTTTAATTGGATCTATAGATTGTAATTCTTTAGGTAAATCATTTTTTTTATAGGTGGGTATATTCAATTTTACTTGGGAAATAATTTTATCTTTAATATTAGATTTTCCATTTGACCTATCAATTAAGCAAGCATAGCCAATTATAGTCGCATTATTAGAGTTTACTAATCTTGAGCATTCCAAACTTGATTTACCTGTGGTTATAACATCTTCTACTATTAAAACTCTGTTACCTTTTTTTATTTTAAAATCTCTCCTAAGTTTAAACTCCCCGTCTACCCTCTCTGAAAAAATCGTTTTTTTGTTCAACAATTTGCCTAATTCATAGCCTACAATTATTCCTCCCATGGCAGGTGATAATATCAAATCAAATTCAACGAATTCCTTTATTATTTTTTCTGATAGTGATTTACATATTTTTACTGCTTCTTTTGGAGCACTCATTAATTGAGCACACTGAACATATTTTGGACTATGCAGGCCAGAAGAAAGTATGAAATGACCTTCGATTAAAGCGTTAGTCTTTTTTAAAATTTTCAAAGATTCTTCTAATGAAAGCATTTTTCTTTTGTTTATGTCTTATTATTTTAAAGTTTAAATTATTTTGTTTAATTTGACTTATCAAGTTAGTGAAATTTTTCAAATCTTTAATTTGTAAATCAAAAGAAAATTTTAGATATTCTTTTTCCCTCTCTAATATATCAACATTTATTATATTTCCTTTGTTTAAACCAATTAAAGAGCAAATATCTCCTAGAGCACCGGGTTTATGGGGCAAATATACCTCGATTGTAGTAGAATAATTTTTTTCGTTATTCTTATCTATTTCTGTAGACTTATCTTGCCAATACCTTCTAATGGCTGCTCTTGCTTTTCCAGTTTTTGCGGAACTTAACCAATGCAATGATGGGGAGGCATTTTTTGAGGTTTGAATTTTTACCATGTCTCCATTTTTTAGTATACTTTGTAATGTAACTTCTCTGCCATTGACAAAAGATCCAATTGCACTATCACCAATTTTAGTATGCACTGCATATGCAAAATCAATAGGAGTTGCTAATTTAGGTAGCTTAATTACAGATCCTTTAGGAGTAAAACAAAAAACGTTTTCTTGAAACATTTGTAACTTAGTAAATTCATAGTAGTGCTCCGGGCTATTTCCAGTTTCAATAATTTCAACCAGGTCTCTTAACCAATCATATTCTTTCCATGATAGATCAGAAAATTTTTCAGAGGATTTATATTTCCAATGAGACGCTATTCCTCTTTCTGCAAATTCGTGCATATCAAATGTTCTAATCTGAATTTCTATTCTATTTTTTTTAGGTCCTATTACTGATGTATGTATGGATTTATAATTATTAATTTTGGGTGTCGAAATATAGTCTTTGAATTTTCCTGGTATAGTAGCAAATTTACTGTGAAAAACTCCAAGCGTTTTATAACAATCTTCAATATTTTTAACTATAACTCTAAAACCTATTATATCTGTCAATTGTTCTAGTGAAATTTTTTTATTCTGAATTTTTCTCCATATTGAAAAAGGAGTCTTTTCTCTTCCGGCTATTTTTGCATCAATTCCATTGTTTTTTAATAAATTGATGAGCTCCATTGAGACTGATCTAAATGTGTCATCCCGATTATTTTTAATAAATTTTAGTCTCTCTTTTATTAAATTTCTTGCTGGTTGGTTTAATACTGAAAAAGATAAATCTTCTAATTCATCTCTAATTCTATTCATTCCCATTCTATCGGCTAAAGGTGCGTAGATTTCCATTGTTTCTTTAGCCTTTTTTATTATTTTATTCTTGTCTTTTACAAATTGAATTGTTCTCATGTTGTGTAATCTATCTGCAAGTTTAACTAAAAGTACTCTAATATCTTTAGATGTAGCTAGAATTAATTTTCTAAAATTTTCAGCCTTTGAGTCACCTGAGGCTTTATTTTCTAATGCAGAAATTTTTGTAACACCGTCAACTAAAGAGGCAACTTCCTCACCAAATTCTTTTTTAACTTTTTCGTAAGTTACTTTAGTATCTTCGATAGTATCATGTAGTAAACCTGTTGTTATTGTCGCGCTATCAAGTTTTAATTCAGTTAAAATTTTTGCTACAGCAACCGGATGTATTATGTAAGGAACCCCTTCATCTCTTTTTTGATTTTGATGAGCTTCTAAAGCAAAATTATATGCTTTATTTACAGAGTCTATATTTAAAAATTTATTATAAGATTTGATTTGATCAATTAATTCGTTGTTATTAATCATATACCGATATTAACATTTTTATTTAATCTTGTAATCTCAATCCTTGATTTAAAATCTAATTTTTTTATTAAAAAATTTACATTTTGCTTTAAAAAGGGGTGCGTCCAATCAGGATCAATTTGTTTAATGGGATATAAAACAAAATTTCTCATATGGCCTCTTAAATGTGGTATTATTAGATCATTTGTCTTTATTAACTCTCCATTAAAGTCAATTATATCAATATCACATACTCTAGGATCATTTTTTTTAGTTTTTATACGTCCAATCTTTTTTTCAATTGATTTTGCTATTTTTACTAAAATTTCTGGTTTGTCTTTAAAGGAACATAGAACACCAACATTAAGATAGTTAGGAAATCGGTTATTTGGATAAGACGGAGTCTCAAAATAATTAGAGATTTTTTTTATTTTTACTTTAGCTGATATTAAAAGATTTGTTGCAATTGAAATATTATCAAACCTATTTCCGAATTTTGAATTAAGATTTGATCCAATATTTAAATGTATCATTTATTATTTTTACTCAATAGTCTTGCTTTTTCCCTATTCCAATCTCTAGTTTTTTTAACTTGCCTTTTATCATAAAGCTTTTTCCCTTTTGCAATTGCAATCTCTACTTTAACTTTTCCTTTAGAAAAATACAGTTTAGTAGGAATTAGCGTTAAGCCATCTTGGTTTATTCTACCTATAAGTTTATTTATTTCTTTCTTTTTAAATAAAAGTTTTCTTTCTTCCTTAGGATTATGATTATTGTAAGATGACTGCCTGTATAGAGGTATGTGTGAATTCACTAAAAACATTTCACCATTATTATCTACAGCATATGAGTCAGCAATGCTACCCTTTCCCTCTCTTAAAGATTTTACTTCTGAACCTTTTAAAACAATACCTGCTTCTAACATTTCAAGAAAAAAATAGTTAAAACTTGCTTTTCGATTAAGACAAATAATTTTCTGACCAGAAGCTATTTTTTTTTTCATTAAAGTAACTTAGCTACTTTAAGTGCTTCGGAAACTTTTTTCTTTGTTTCATCTCTAACTTCAACTAATGGCAGTCTAACAGTAGGCTTACACATTCCAAGCAAAGACGCAGCATATTTAACTGGTGACGGATTGCTTTCAATAAATAATGACTTATGGAGAGGTTGAAGAACTTTGTCTATTTCAGTAGCTTTTTTTATATTATCTACACACGCCTTTTGAAAATCAGAAGAAAGTTTTGCAGCAATGTTAGCGGTAACTCCTATTGCTCCAACTCCACCACGTTTATTAAACTCTAAAGCATTGTCATCATTACCAGTTAATTGGATAAAATCTTTACCCATCGTACTTAATTGTTGATCAACTCTATTCAAATCACCAGTAGCATCTTTAACTCCTTTAATATTCTTTAATTCATAAAGTTTAGCCATTGTATCTACTTCCATATTAATTACAGATCTTGATGGAATATTATAAATAATGATTGGTATGCCAACGTTGTCATTAATTTTTTTATAATGTTGGTATAAACCTTCTTGCGTAGGTTTGTTATAATAAGGTGTAACAATTAATAAGGCATCTGAACCTGCTTTTTCAGCAAATTTAGATAGTTCAATTGCTTCATCAGTAGAGTTAGAGCCTGTTCCTGCTATAACTGGAATTTTTCCATTACATTCTTTAACTGCTATTTCAATAATCTTTTTGTGTTCATTGTGAGATAATGTAGGGGACTCTCCTGTCGTTCCACCAGGAACAACTCCATTAGTTCCATTCTCCAAATGATAATTTATAAGTTTTTCATATTCGCTTTGGCTAAGATTTTCATCTTTAAAAGGTGTGATTAAAGCTACAATTGATCCTTTAAGCATATAATAAAATAAGATAAATAACTCTTAACTTATGATCAATAAATTAATTAGTCTAGTTTTTTTAACATTTTTTTTGTTAATTGGTCATAGTTATTCAGAAACTCAATTTATTTACCCCAAAAAGAAGCCTTCTGTATTTAAAGAAATAAATAATTCAATTAAACAACAAACAGAAAATTACTTACCTCAAAAAAAACCAGTAATTAAATCTGAAGAAAGTCCAAAACAAGATATTCAAAATAAAAAGCCAAAAGAGAAAGAAGATGCTCAGCCTAAAGAAATCATTGTAAAAAAAAAAGAAGAAAAAATAATAATTGGATTTGTTTATCCTAAAAAAAAACCTTCAATTTATAGAGGTAGTAAAACTGAGGTAAAAAAATCAACAATATTAAAGCAAAAAGATTTTGAACAAGCAAAAAAAACAGTAGATTTTATAAAACAAAAGAAATGGAATAGTGCACTAAAAAGTGCTGCAAAAGTAAAAGATAAAGAATTTAGAACCTTGATTACATGGATGTATCTAAAAACAACAAGAAATGGTGCGTCTTTTGGTGAATATAAAAAATTTATAGAACAAAATGAAGATTATCCTAGAATAAATAGAATAAAATATCTTGCAGAAGAAAAAATTTATTTAAGAGAAAATTCACCAACATCAGTAATTAATTGGTTCGAAAAACATCCTCCTCTAGGTGGACTTGGTAAAATAAAATTAGCTGAGTCTTATTTAGAGCAAAAAAAATATGATAAAGTAAAAGAATTGGTTAAAGATGGTTGGGTAACAGCACAAATTAGAAAAAATGACCTTGGATATTATAGAGCTAAATTTAAAAAATTTATCAACTCTGATGATCACGTTAAAAGAGCAGACTATCTGGCTTGGGAGAGAAAATATTGGGATTTGAAAAGAATGCTTAAGTATTTACCTAAAGATCAAAGAGCCTTATATAATGCGCGTCAAATTTTAATGAGTAATTCTTATGGTGTTGATAATGCAATTTCTAAAGTTCCTCAATACTTAAAGCAAGATCCAGGATTAGAGTTTGACAGATTAAGATGGCGAAATAGAAGAGGTCGATTAGACGGATCACTTGAAATTTTATATAGAAATTCTTTAAAAACAGAAACTCAAATGGTTAGACCAGATAAGTGGTGGGAACAAAGAGAAAGCGTAGTTAGAAGTTTAATTTATAAAAAAAGATATAAAACAGCCTATAAGATTTCAAGTGAACATGCACTTTCTGCAGGACCATCTTTTGCAGAAGCTGAATGGTTATCGGGTTGGATAGCAATAACTTTTTTAAATTCTCCTGAATATGCAATTAATCATTTTCAAAATTTTTATAATAACGTAAGCTACCCAATAAGTTTAGCTAGAGGCGCTTATTGGTTGGGTCAATCTTATGAAGATTTGAACGAAAAAGAATTATCGAATAGATTTTATTCTGAAGCAGCGAAGTTTCCAATGACTTATTATGGCCAGTTAGCTTTTAACAAGATCAATCCTGGAGGTAATTTTGATTTAAAAGATGAGTCATCATATTCTAAAGAATATGAAAAAGAGTTTAAAAAGAATAAACTTATTAGACATATAATTTTACTTAAAGAATTGGATGCAACACAATTAGGTAAAGATATTTTCAAACATTTAGCTGAATTAAATATTGATTCAGGGAGTGAAGTTTTAGCAGCTGAACTTGCAACAACCGTTGAAAGATATGATTTTGCAATTCAAATTTCTAAAAAAGCTTCATATCAAAAAAGGTTTTATAACAAATATAATTACCCAATTATAGCTACGCCAAAAACAGTTAACAATAAAACGATGCCAAAACAAGAAATCGTATTAGCAATAATTAGACAAGAAAGTGAATTTGATAAAAAAGCAAACAGTTGGGCGGGAGCCAGGGGTATGATGCAGTTAATGAAGCCAACAGCAAAAATAGTAGCTAAACAAGCAAAACTTCCATACAGTATAAGTGGATTAACACAAGACCCTGAATATAATATTAAACTTGGTTCATACTATTTTAATGGACTGCTGGAGGACTATAATGGTGTATTTCCTTTTGCGATTGCAGCATATAATGCTGGCCCTAACAGAGTAAAAACTTGGCGTAGAGTGAATGGCGACCCAACAAAAGGTCAGATTTCATATATAAATTGGATAGAGCAAATAAGATTTGAGGAAACTAGAAATTACGTGCAAAGAGTTCTAGAAAACATAAATGTATATAAATATATTTTAAGGAAAGAACCTGTACAAATAGATAGTTATTTTAATTAATTATTTGTGGCGGAAGAGGAGAGATTCGAACTCTCGGTACGATATTACTCGTACGGTTAGTTAGC
>MDTB01121367.1_pt1 | contig 11749 bp, 8 predicted proteins | sample 811161 | NCBI WGS metagenome assembly MDTB01 (sample SAMN05326650, study PRJNA326480) | marine metagenome | isolation source: seawater | place: Mediterranean Sea | collected 2009
TGACTTCTTAAAAAAACATAATCCAAAAATAAATTTTGTTCATTTTGATATGGACACATACTCCCCTACAAGGTTTGCTTTGGAAAAAATAAAACCATATTTAACCAAAAATGCTATTATAATTTTTGATGAATTGTATAATTACGTTGGGTGGGAAAATGGAGAATACAAAGCTTTAAAAGAGGTATTTAATGAAAAAGAATTTGTATTCAAAGCATTTTCTCTAATAGACGGCAAAGTGGTAATTCAAAAAATTTAACAAATAATTAACTCTGAATTAAAATCTTTTTTAACTTTATCAAATAGGTTTTAATCAGAGATTTTATCTGATCCTGGAGGAAAAAATGGAAAAAGCTTTTTTATTAATATCAGTCCCTTCAAATAAAATTCCATTTATTTTCTTGTTGATAATTCTAAGGTTTATTCCACTAACACAACCAATCTCCAAAACTGATTGAATTGAATGTTTTTGACTTATTTTTTCTAACAAAAGTTCTCTATGTGGATGTATTTTATTATCTGAGTCTAAATAACCTTGACGCCAATCTGAGCTAAAAAAAGATTTATATTTCCAATAAATTTCATCAGATCGGTCTCCAATTAAAAAATCAAAAAATCTTTTAATTTTTTTTCAAAAATTTTTTAATTTGCATAAATTTTAGTTATGTTTTATTTTTGTGAAAATTATCTAATTTAGTCAAAAAAATAAAAGAACTTTTTTTGTCTCCAAAAAAATCTAACAATACATATATTATCCCTGAAATAATTACCGTTATAGTCAATGATATTATGTCTTTTCCAAGCAAAGTAATACCTAGCCAAATAATAACACCCATAATCAAAGATCTTATTAAAATTTTTACACTTTCTTTAAAAGGAAAATTCCACTTTAAATTTTTTTGACTCATGTTGTAAACGATAATAGTAAGAACAGAGGTTGAAAAAAAACTTGATAATGCAGCACCTAAAATTCCAAATTTAGGGATTAATAGCAAATTTAATAAAATATTTATTCCAGTTATAATAAACATCAATATAGGAGCATTCAAACTACCACGATCTAATAAGACTATATAATGTGAGAATTGAAATATACCAAATATAGCCATATTTAAACATATTAGAATTAATGTTTGAGTTGAAATTAAATAATCGTTTGAAGTCAATACCAATAAAACATCAACACCAGCAACTCCTATAAACACCAAAAATGGAATTGTTAAAGCTAAATACGCAGTTGTAATTTTTTGTAAAAGATTAATTATTTCAATATTATTTTTATAAGACCATTTTTTGGATAACTCTGGATGTAGCATAAAACTTATCGTGCTGTGAAAAAATGTAATTACAACTGCAAGTGAAAATGCTGCAGAATAAGGAGCTAGCGAATCTAGTCCCAGAAAATAAGTTATTATAAATCTATCAACAAAATTGTGAATCATAAGTAAAATTATAAATGGGACTAAGGGTAATGAAAATTTCAAAACTTTAACCCATTTGGATCTGCCTTTCTTAAATCCAGTTTTAACTAGAGAAAATAATTTTATTTCCCAGACATATAATCCAATAGTAATAAATATTTGAAAAATAACAAAAGACCAGAATGCAAAATAAAAACTACTACCAAATCCTATCAATACAAAAGTTATAATACCTAATCTCCATATACCTTTCATTATTATATATATTGAGACATTACTTATACGATTAGATATACGGAGTAATGCAATTAAAAATTCAAATAATAACTCTGATAATAATAAACCAATAACTATTGGAATATATAAAGACAGTTGATAATCTCCAAAAATTAAAAAAGCTATGTGCTCATCAAACACTAAAGCTATTATAGTAATTAGACAAAACAAAATTAATATTAATGTCATCATAAATAATATTACTGAATTTTCTTTTTTATTTTGGGTAGTCCAATTTGGAAAAAATTGAACTACAGTCGTTTCAAATTTTAATAAAATAACTGGCATTAAAATTCCAGCTATTACAATCGATTGTGACCAGATAGCAAATTCTGCTGGTGTTATTATTTTAGTCAGAATTGGTAAAAGAAAAAAACTAACTAGACGCTCTATAAACCTTGCTGTTGCATAAGAAAAAGTACCTTTCATATGATAATATGTAAAATGTAATTACATTTCATAATTAAATATTATTTAAAATTTTAGAAATATAAGAAATATCATCACCACTAAGATATGCATTCATTGGAAGACTCAAAACACAATTCGAGGATTCTTCAGCTATTGGAAAATCATTTTCTTTATATTTAAAATTTCTGAAACATTCTTGTAAGTGTAATGGTACTGGGTAATATATTGCTGTAGGTATTCCTTTATCTTGTAATTTTTTTTGAACTTTGTCTCTATTATTAACTTTTACTGTATATTGTGCCCAAACACTTGATCTATTTGATCTAATAGTTGGTAGTGTCATTCTGCCTTTTAACTTGTTTGAATAATTCTTTGCGACTCTATCGCGCTCATCTAACTCTTTTTTATAATGAGGTAATTTAGCTAATAATATAGCTGCTTGAATAGTGTCTAATCGACCACCGATACCAATATGTTTGTAGTGATATCGTTTATTTTGACCATGAACTCTTAACATTTTTATTTTTTCTGCAAATTGATCGTTGTTAGTAAATACAGCACCACCGTCTCCATAACAACCAAGAGGTTTTGAGGGAAAAAAACTAGTTGTAGAAATATCACCTAGACTACTATCGAACTTACCCTGAAAAGTTGATCCAAAACTTTGCGCTCCATCAATAATTACTTTTAAATTATACTTCTTGGCCACAGCTTGGATGGCATTAATATCAGCTGTCTGACCGAATAGACTTACTGGCATGATTGCTTTAGTTTTATCAGTGATTGCAGCTTCAATTAAATTAGCATCAATATTAAAAGTATCGGTTTCAATATCAACAAATATAGGTTTAGCTTTTATTAAAGAAATAGTTTCTGCAGTTGATATAAAGGTAAATGGTGTAGTGATAATTTCATCACCCGGCTGAATGTCTATTGCCATCAATGCAAGTAGCAACGCATCTGTACCATTTGAGCATGTAATAGTATGTTTGGTACTTGTAAATTTTGATAACTCTGTTTCTAGCTGTTTAACCTCCTCACCCATAATATAATTAGATTTATTTAATACTGAGTGAATGTGTGCATCAATATCATCTTTATACTTTTGATACTGCACTTGTAAATTAGCAAAATCTATTTTCATAAATTTACAGAGAATTTATTTTTCCACTTTTCAAAGTATGTAATAATTTTTTCTTTTTCTTCAACACTTAGTTTTTTATTTTTCTTTGGCCTGTTTATTTTAGGAAAATTAAGTTTTTTATCTTTAACATCTTTTAATACAAATTGATTGATTTCTATTTGTTTCTTCAAGACTCTACTTGAAATTAACTCTAAAGTATCATCTTTAAATACTTCTACAATGGCTTCATTAATAAAGAATCCTGCGTCTATCTTTTGATCAATTAAATGTGCTGTAACACAAGGGGGCACAAAGTTCTCAATTGTTCTATAAAGCGAGTCTAAACCACTTGTTTCAGGAATTCTTCCTGGGTGGTAATTAATAATCCCTGATTTAAATAACTTTATGACAGATTGATGAATTATTTTTGCTCCACCAATTAGACCTACATCAATATTATTACTATCAATTATCATTTTAATTAATGAATTGTCGTTATGTTTTATCCTATAAAAATTGATATTATTTACTTTACAAAATTCTCTAATTTCATCATTTTTACTATCATTATCTATTGAACCAATATTACCATTACTAATATAATTTATTTTTGGTGCTAAAAATACTGCACCAATCGAAAACCCATTTATAAATGTATCTTTAATAATTGCATTTGTCTTATAATGATGAAAATCATAGCCAAAAATTCCAATTGTCACTTTAATTTTCTAAAGGAAGTGAAACAACTTTTCCATCTTTTGCTGAAAGGTAAGCTGCTACTAAAACTTCCAAAGATTGTAATCCTTCCCTACCATCTGTTTCTGGCTCTACATTGCCTCGTAAAACTTCTATAACATTTTCATAATATAATGGATGACCAAAACCATAAATTGATTTCGTTTGATAACTAACATCCTTAATTGTATTGTCATAATCTTTTGCTTCATCAAATTCCCAATGTTGAATATCATTTACAGCAACACCTCCAACTTTGACAGTACCTTTTTCGCCAAGAATAGTAATACTTGCTTCTAAATTTTTTGGATAAGTTAACATCGTGACGCTTACTGATCCTAATGTGCCATTTCTCCATTTTATATTAACTATACCTGTATCTTCTACTTCAATATCACGAGTGGTACTTATCATTGCTTGAACTTTATCTATAGGACCAATCAACCAATCCATTAAATCAATATAGTGTGAAGCCTGATTCATTAATGCACCACCATCAAATTCCCAAGTCCCTCGCCAAGGTGCCTGATCATAATAAGATTGTGGCCTAGACCAAAAAACATTTAAATGAACCATGTGAATTTTACCAAATCGATTTTCTTCAATAGCTCTTTTAAGTAGTTTAATAGTGGGATTATTTCGATTTTGCTTTACTACAAATAATCTTACACCCGCTTGATCACAAGCTTTTACCATTCTAAGACCATCATTCCATCGCGTGGCCATGGGTTTTTCAGTCATTATATTAATACTCTTTTTAGAACACATCACTGTTTGTTCTGCATGCAAACCACTTGGGGTACAAAGAACAACTATATCCAAATCTACATTTTCAATCATACTGGCTAGATCTAAGTAACCTTTTATATTATATTTCTTTTCATGATTGGTTAAAACTGATTGGTCATCATCACAAATAGATACTAATTCGATATCTTTTTTATATTTTTCAATTGACTCAAAATGATTTTTTGATATTCGACCACATCCAACAATTGCTAGTCTAATTTTTCTATCATTTATTACTGGGTAACTTTTCATTAGATCTCCATTTCAATACTAAAAAACTTATTCAACAAAAATAAATTATCTATTCTTATTTCACATTAACAGAACATAGATATTACTATCAAATTTTTATGTATTAATAAATGTAACAATATTTATTTAAAAAATAAAGTAAGCTTATATTAGACCTTTTAATGTAGGTTAATGATAAATTATTTATTTGGCTTATTAAAGATTACAAACAATGTTTTAAAGATTATATATAAATCAAGCCAAATATTCCAATTATTCATATACCACAAGTCATGCTCCATTCTCATTCTCATTTGATTATCTGATGGCTTACTTCCTCTATAACCATTTATTTGTGCCCAGCCTGTTATACCTGGTGATGTTTTATTTCTTTTTAAAAACTTTTTAAAAACCTTTGAATAAATCAAATCATCTTGAAAATGATGTGGCCTTGGTCCAACAATAGACATTTCACCTTTTAATACATTAAAAAATTGAGGAATCTCATCAATGTGCAATCTTCTAATTATTTTTCCAAATTTAAGAGATACTTTTTCAATTTTATTTTCTTTGTTTAAGTCATCAAATTCTATTTTTTTTTGAGTTCTTAATTTATGAACATTAAATCTTCTACCATCCCATCCAGAAACTTCTTCTGTAAAAAGAATTGGAAAACCATTTTCAATAATTATCAACATCATAGAAAAAATAAGTATTGGAGATAGTATTATTAAAAATATAACAGAAAATATTTTATCCAAAAAAATCTTAATAAATAAATCAAAACCATAGAATCTGGATGTTTGATAATTGCTATAGCTATATTTATTATTTATTAATTCATCAGATAATAAATTTGAATTTTTTTTTATCTTTTCATTAATGTTTATTATAAAAATGTCTACTGAAAATTTAATTACTAAATCTAAGTAATAGTTTACAAGATTTTTATCCTTGTTATCTAATATCCAGATTTGACCTAATTCATGATACTCTAGGATCAGCCTAATCTCTGTTTCTTCAGTAAAAATTGGAATCTTTAAAAGTCTTTTTGCTTCATTTAAAGCAGATTCATTGGCATATTTTATGAGACAACATTTATATATATTTATTTTATCTTTCTCTTCTTTTAGAATTTTTTCAATATTTTCAACAGTTCCAACTAACATTATATTTCTTTGAATAGTATTATTATCTATAAGGTAGTTATAAAAAAAATCTGAAATTTTTCTAAAAATAAATATGTTGCAGATAATTAAAATAAATAAATATAAAATATTTATATCTATGTTGAAATCTAATTTAAGAATAAAGAATAAATATAAAGTGAATGGTAGTGAAACAACTAATGGAACAATATCATTTATCAAAAAAATTAAATAACTAATTTTATATCTTCTTTTCATAGTCCCTATAACAGATGAAAATATCAAATAAGAAATTGTAAAATACGATGATAGATAAAAATATTTTGATGTAATATAAATATCATAATTAAGTAAATCAAAAATTGAATTAAATTCTAATATTGAAAAAATATATATAGATAAAAAAACTGAAATACTTTTCCAAACAATTGAGATATTTATATAAACAGAATCACTTACTTGAAAAATCTTTTCCAGTTTAAACATTTATTATGCTTTATTGTAATATTTTGATGAATAATTGTAATTATAATTGTAATTATAATAACTATCTTTTGAAGTATCTAGATCGTTAATAACAATACCATCAATTTTTGCTCCCACATTTTGGATTTTTTTCATAGATGACATAAAAGCTAAAGTTTTTGAGGAATCAGATCTAATTATAAATATATTATGATCTGCAGCTTGAGTAAGAATTAGTGTATCTGATACAGGCTGTACAGGCGGTGAGTCGATTATCAAATAATCATATTCCATTTTTAATATGTCAAAAAACTTTTTTATTTGTTCCTTGTTAACTATATCAGACATATCAAATCTTTTGGCTCCTGAGGTTATAATTTTCAATTTAGTACCAGGTACTGTAAAAAGAGTATCCTTGAAAGCTATCTTAGAAGAAATAATTTCACCTAAGCCATATATTTCTTTATCAAACTTGTAAAAGCTATTTAGTACCGAAGGTCTTCTTATATCCGCTTCTACAAATAGAACTTTATTATTTTTTTCTAACGATAAAGCCATATTAAAAGCATAACTAGTTTTACCTTCGGACGGGTTGCTTGAAGTCACTAAAAAACTTTGATTTTTTTCAAATTTAGCTTCAATAATTGTCCTCGAAGATCTAATGGCTTCTGAGAAATTTGACTCACTATCTTCCAGAAAATTTTGCAAAATATGATACCCTTTTTTTATATCTGTAACCTTTGGTAAAATTCCAATTTGCGGAATATTTAAATGATCTAAAGCTTCAGGGGTATTGATAACTGTTGAATTCATATTCCTAAATAATATCAAACCATAAAAACCAAAAAGACATGCTATAAAAGCTGAAATAAAGTTTTTAAATGGCTTTGGAGTAAATGGATCTATTGGAAGAATAGGTTTTTCAATTATTTTAAGCTTTGAAATTTGTAAATTTTGTGCCTCATTAGTTTCTTTCTGTCTTTGTAAAAAAGTTTCATAAAGCTTTCTACTACTCTCGACTTCTCTTGAAAAATTTAGCATACCAGCTTCTTTTTCTTCTATATCTCGTAATTCATTTTTTGCATTTTCTAAATCTTTATTTGATAACTCAATAAAATTTTTTATATTACTCAATTCAAAAACTTTTCTTTCAATTACATCGTCTAGAATATGTTTTAACTGGTGTCTTAAACTTGCCTCCAATTCATATGCTTGAACAACTTTTGGGTGTTTTGGAGTATAAATTAATAATAATGAATTAATATTATTTTTGTTTGCAGAAATATTATTTTCTATATTGGAAATTTCTTCTCTCTCATTAAGATCTTTAATTGATAAAAGAATATCAATATCACCGTCTGCGGCTTTTACTGCATTTAAGTCATTTTCATGTTTTTGTTTTTCTTGTTTTGAAGCAAGAATATTGTTTGATATTGATTGTATTTCTTTTATTTTTAATTCTTTCACATTCCCTGTATCAACTAAATCATTCTCTCTCTTATATTTAGCTAAATCTTTATCTGCTATAGCCATCTGAACTCGTAGTTCTTTTAACCTCTCTCTGACTTTTATATTTGCATAATTAGTTGTCTTAATCTTGCTGTCCACCTCGTAACGCTGATACGAGTTAATAATATTATTTAATGCTAATTGTGATATTTTTGGGTTATTAGAGACAAACGTCAAAACTAGAACGTCGCTATCTGTTAAATTTCTGACTTTAAAGTTTTCTTTAAGAATTGATTTTATGTATTCTTTATTAACAATTGTTTTTTTTGTAAATATTCTGCTAAAAATATTTCTTTCTACTTTTGAGTAAAGTTCTTTAAATTTGAGTTGGTTTTTCTCATCATTTATAATATGAGCAATAACTTCATCACTTTCTAAAATTGCTATTAAATTATTAACTCTATTACCACTATTAATAGTCGAATAAGCTTCGTTTATATTTACAATCTTATTTTCATCAGGTTCAATGACTATTGTGGCTTCGCTCAGGTATTTTTTCTCCATATTAAGGGAAATAAAAAATACGATCATAGATAACAAAACTGATGTAAAAAGTATGAATTTTATATTTTTTTTTGCAATTAATAAAAAAAATCTTAAATCTGCAATATCAAATGCATCTAGTAATTCACTTGTTTTGTTATTCATTTTTTTTACTATACTTAACTTAATTTAGCTTAATTAAATATATATAAAATAATTGGTATTAAATTTATACTAATATATTAAGTTGTTAATCAATACTTGATTCTATGCCAATGACTAAGACACCTTTCAGTATATTTAAATTGCAGTATAAAAATATTAATAAGATACTTTTAATATTATTTCTTACTTATTTTTGTGTAGGCTGTTTACCAGGTATTAATAAAAACGTAAAAAAGCAAAAAGGTTCTGAGTTATTAGTCGGTAACTTCACAATAAATGATATTGCAATAGATATTATAGAAATTGACAATCTCAATGAAGATCAAATTAATGAATTTAATTCATCTGAAGTTAAAGAATTTAAATATTCGATAAGTGAATTCCCAAAAATATATAACTACAAATATGCATATGCGTTAGATACTTCAGATGTAATTTCTATTAACTTAACAGACACAGATGATATTGATGGAATTTATATCATTGATCCAGTTGGTAATATAGATTTACCATTTGTAGGAAAAATAAATGTTAAAAATTTAACGCTAGATGAGGCAAAAAATAAATTAACATCTCTATTAAAACAATATTATAAAAGTTATGACTTACAAATTAATGTAGAAGAATTTAATAGTAGTAAAGTTTATATTCTTGGAGCTGTAAGAAATCAAATCACAATAAATCTTGATCAAAAACCAATTAGATTAATTGATGCTGCCATTCAAGCAAATTATAACCCGAATTCAGCAGATAAAAATTTTGGAAATAAAGGTTTGTTGAGAAGAGATGATCTGGTCTATAAAATTAATATAAATAAAATTTTTAAAAGTACTGATAATAAAGATAACTTTTATCTTAAGAAAAATGATGTACTTTTTGTTGATAGAAATTCTGATGCGTTACATGTATTCGGTGAAGTGACAAAACCAGGAATTTATTTTCCAAATCTAGATTATTCTATTACAGAACTAATCTCTTCTGCAGGTATGAATCAATTAACAGCTGATGCTTCTAAAGTATATGTTATCAGAGAAGATTATAATTCTTTTTTAAAATTAAATATTTTTAAAATTGATGTCAGCAATCCCATTAATTTAGTTTTGGGAAAAAGATTTAAGCTTAAACCTAAAGATATAATATACATTCCTCCAACAAATCTTGTGAAATTAAACAGAGCTATAAGTCTACTACTGCCACAAACAGATTTGTTTAAATCTTACAATCCAATAATTCAAGAAGGTATGAAAGCAAGTTCTGCTGATCAAACTGAATAAACTAATACTTTAATCTGCATTTAAAAATTATTATTTCTTTTATGATTAATACTTACTAATATAATAAACATAATCTGTATTATTGGCACATGTAAGGAAAAATCAAAAATAAGAATAAAAATTATCAAATAACAAAGCAAAAAGTTTTTAAATAAAAAAAAATTTTTGTTAAAAGATAAAGATAAAAGACTTACTAAAATTAAAACAAAACCAATGAGACCAAATTCACCTATAAATTCAATTAAATCAGAATGTGCATGAGAAGCATAATCAGTTGATAGGTCTTTAAAATTGATTTTAAATAAATTTTCAAAACCACCTCCGCCATAACCAAAAAGGATAAATTTTCTCGATTCTAAAAGAGCAAATTTTGCTATTTCGGCTCTCGAGAAAGTATTGTCATTTAAAGATGGTATATACTGAAAAATTTCATATTTCAAAAAAGAATATCTATTTAATAATTTTTCAGATCCAAAATAAAATCCTAAAATTAATACATCAAATAATACAATTAATACTAATGTTATTAAAAAAAAATTATCTTTTTTATCATTTATGTAAAATGCTTGTAAAATATAAAGTGTAATTAATGAAATAAATAAGAAATTTCCTAGTTTTGAAAAAGATGTAATTATGCCAATAGTAATTAATAAAAGAAAAATTCTAATATAAGTTTTATTAAAAAATTTATTTACGTCATATTTTCTGCTTTGATCGATCGTTTTTAAATACTCAATTCCACTAAAAAAACACATTGTTAAAAAGCAGGAAAATACTGTTCTATTAATAAAAAAGCCTGTTGCTTCATTTTTAGTAATATTTTTTATCATCCAAAAATCAGGGTTACCTATTAAGTAAAAATATACCCCAACACTTGCACTAAATGCTCCTAAAAAAGCTAAAAAAAATAATAATCTTTTTATATGCTTATTTGTATAAAAGATCATTTTCAAAATAAAAAATAAAATTATTAAAGAAATAAAATTTAAAATCTGAAAAAAAGAATTTGAAGGTGATAGAGATATCGATGAATATAATATATCATTACTTAATCTAGAAATATAATCATACTTAAAAGGTGAAAATAATTTCAGATATTCAACGGGTAAGGGTATTATTTGAAATACAAGATAAGTTAAAAATAATGTAAAAAATAATATTGATATTTTATTCTTTATACACAAGATTTTAAAATGTAAAAAATAATTTTTGTCTTTAAAGCAATATAAAAACAATAAACTAATTAAAATAAAGTTAATCTGAATTAATATATTAGAATTTCCTCCATTAAAAATAGTATAAATACAAAGTATAAAAAAAAATAAATATTGGTATTTTTTGTTCTTTGATAATTGCATAATTAATTTGGTGAAACATCACGATCAAAAACTTCACTAAAATCATCTGTTGATACTGCTTCATTGTTTTCTATTTTTGTTTTTACTGTTTCAAGTACAGTATTAGTGTTTTTGTTTTTTTCTATGATTTCAATTGCTTTTTCTGGATTATTTTCAACAACTTTAACTATTATTTCTGTAATTTTTTTCTTACTCTCTGTACTTTTGTTTGCACTATTAATAATTTTATCCGTAACAGAACCTTTGGTGTTTTCTAAAATATCTGTAACTAATTTTAAATCATCATTTGTTGATGCGTTTTCAACCGCTTTTTCAACCAACTTATTGATAGTTTGATCTACAGCTGATGATGTAAGTGAAA
>MDTB01231888.1_pt1 | contig 11749 bp, 11 predicted proteins | sample 811161 | NCBI WGS metagenome assembly MDTB01 (sample SAMN05326650, study PRJNA326480) | marine metagenome | isolation source: seawater | place: Mediterranean Sea | collected 2009
GCATAATATTTACCATTCCAATGTCCTGATGACATTTTCTTTTTTTCCATTCCTAGAAATCTTATTCTTTTTATCTTGTCATGAAGTTGTTCATTATTAGTTGTAATAAATCCTCCATCTCCATAAGCACCAAAAATTTTAGTAGGATAAAAAGAAAAACAACCGACATCACCTATAGATCCAGCTTTTTTCCCTTTATAAGTTGCCCCATGAGATTGAGCACAGTCCTCAATGACTTTTAAGTTATATTTACTTGCCAATTCCATTATCTTATCCATTTCACACATCTGACCATATAAATGAACAGGAATTATGGCTTTAGTCTTATCATTTATTGCTTTTTCAATTTTATTTACGTCTATTAGTGAGTAATCGTTTATGTCTACGAATCTTACTGAGGCACCTGTATTGACTATTCCAGTAACAGTAGGCACTGCCGTATTTGAAGTAGTTATTACTTCATCATTAGTACTTATTCCTAACGCTTTTAATGAGATAGTAATTGCATCAGTACAATTACCAACTCCTATTCCAAACTTAGTATCGTGATAAGATGAAAATTTTTCTTCAAATTCATCAACATTTGGTCCAAAAATTAGAATCCCACTTTTGAAAACACTATCAACAGCATCTAAGATATCATCCCTAAGAAGTTCATATTCTTTTTTATAATCCCAAACCTTAATCATAGAAATTAAATACTGTTTTTAGTGAATTTTATCAATATTACAACAGGCAAATAAGTTTCTTGCCTCTATTGTCATTTTATTTTGATTAATCAGTTCTATAACTTGATTATGAGAAGCCCAAATAAAATTATCATTTAAGTTGATTTTCTTATGATTTTTTATTTCACAAATCATATTTCTTGTTTGATTTTTTAAAAATCTTCCTCCTTCATCAGAATTTATTATATCCATTGAACAGTTTTTTTTATTAAAAAAAGATTTATATTTTATTTTTTTTTGTGATTTTGTAGAGAAATTTTTCTCAAAAATAGTTGATGTATATTTTGTTTGATCAAATCCTAATTCAGAAATTATTTTTAAAAGATAATGTTTGGTATTGTTTATTTCGCTTACTAAGAAACCATTAAAAGATGAAAAATGATCACTTATAATTGGCTGTTCCCATTTTTTAACTTCCCTTAAACTTGCAACAACATCAATAAAAAAAATTGAAAATATTTTTTTATTAATATCGTAAATAGAATTCTTATTTATTTTCCAACCTTTTAAATCTTTAAAATTAATTTGATATTTTCTAGAATTAAATTTTTTATTAAATCTTTTTAACTTTATATTTAAATATTTGTTTGAATTAATTTTATTATCAATTGAATTTTTTTTTATAATACTTGATAAAACTGATATTGTATCCATATTAATCATATTCTTTTTGTTTATTAAATTTTTAATATCTTCTTTAGTTAACCAGCGATAATTTTTTTTAATGGGAATAGAAATTTTTTTTGTTTCTAATAAAATATTCCAATTATTTTTTTTTAAAAATCTTGATCCTTGTTCAGATAGTTTAACTTTTGAAATAATTTTTAAATTTCTTTTTGGTTTTAAAAAATAATCTAAGAAGAGTGTTTTTTTTCCTCCATGTTTTCTTTGATAATTACTTTTTGTTGCCTGAATTGTTGGAGAAATTTGAATACCATTTATATTACCTGGCTCAATTTTTGATTGTAAAAGATAATAATCTTTTCCTTGTTTACTTTGTTTGATTATTCCCAAAATACCCTCTTCTCTTTGAACTATAAGAGGTTGAAATATTTTTTTATTCTTTTGTTTAAATAAAAAAGGTTTAATTGAAAAAAAATTATTTGTTTTGTGGAAAATTGAGTTTTTTTTAAATTTCCAATCTTTTAAATTATTTATATTTTTTTTTTGTATTTTTAATTTATTTAATTTTTTTTGTTTATTTAACCAATTGATTAATTTATTGGTCTGCATTCTATTTTATAATTCTTATTTTAGGAACATGGGTGATAAATCTGCCCCCATTTTTAATAAATTTTTTTTCTTTATCCATTATTTCTTTAGCAAAATTCCATGCACCTAAAAATGCATAATCTATTTTTTCTTTAACCATATCGCATGGTGGCTTAATCAAAAGGTGTTTACCTGGTGTATATTTTCCTTGTTTATTTTTAGTAGTGTCTACAACATAACTAATTAGTTTTGAGTCAATATCACAATAATTAAAAACCGTTGCAGATTTATATGTGGCCCCATAACTAATTACCTTTTTATTCTTAATTTTTAAATGTTTTAAAAGTTTGATAAGTTTTCTTTTAGAATTTTTAACTCTATTACTAAATTTTTTATATGTAGAAAATTTGTTTAATCTTTTATTTAATTCTGAGGTATAAGTTTTTTTAACAGACTTAGAAATTTTATATTTGGACTCATTTCTTGCAACATAAAATCTTATTGAACCTCCATGGGTAGTAAGGATTTCAGTATCTATAATTCTCAATTTATGAATCTTTAGTAAATTTGAAATAGCTATTAAAGAAAATACATGAACATGTTCATCATAAAATTGATCGTACGAATTATTTTTTAAAACTGAACCTATATAAGGATCTTCAAATACAAATACACCATCATTACTTAAAGAAATCGAAATAGCCTTAAAAACTTCTCTTAAATTAGGTATATGAGAAATAGTATTTGCTGAGTATACTAGATCTACATTACCTTTATCTTCTTTAATTTTTTTGGCTAAATTTACGTCCCAAAATTTATTATATGTAAAATATCCTTTTTTATTTGTAATCTTAGCAAGATTTTTGCATGGCTCTACAGCAATGATTTCTTTTTTATTAAAATTTTTTAAAAAAACTCCGTCATTGCTTCCTATTTCCATGCTTAATTTTGGTTTAAATTTTTTTTTGAGTTTATTAGCGATTTTCTTAAAAGATAAATTCATTGTTTTTGATTGTGATGCTCTATGAGCATATGTATCAGTGTATTGTTTTTTAGGATTTACTGGTTTTTTAATTGAAACTAGATAATTATCTAAATTGAAAACGATTGACAGATTATACAAAAATTCTTTTTTTAAAGTTGAAGAATTTATATTTGATAAATATGAGTTTGTTATTGGTTGTTTTAATAAATTTAAAAATACTTTTTTCATATAAGTTTAATTTAACTAAAAATTAATTAAATTTATTTCAAAGATCATTTAAGTATTCTTCAAAACTAATATTCTGTTTGTCTTTTTTTGATACAATTGGTTTTTTTATTGGCCATTTGATATTCAATTTAGGGTCATTCCATATTATTCCCAACTCAGATTTTGCATCTCGATAGCTTGTACATTTATAATGTACAATTGTATTATTTTCTAGTGCACAAAAACCATGTGCAAAACCAGCTGGAATATAAAAAGAAACGTTTTGTTTTGCTGATAAAATAATTGATACATGCTGTCCAAACGTTTTTGATTTTTTTCTTAAATCAACAGCAATATCAAAGGCTTTACCATTTAAAACTGTAACGTATTTACCTTGTGAATTTCTTTGTTGTAAGTGAAGGCCTCTAATTACATTTTTTTTTGACTTAGATAAAATTTCAAATTTGAACTTTTTTGAGAGTATATTTTCCTTGTAAAGTTCTCTTAAAAAACCTCTTTTATCTTTAAATGTTTCTTTTTTAACAATTAGTAAATCTTTAATTTTAGTTTTAATTATTTTCATTAATATTATAATAAAATTATTGTTTAAAAATTCAATTAGTTACAAGATTATAGTTTGTAAGTAAAATTAATTCTTTTAATTTAAAATTTTTATAATAAGTTATGGATTATATAATGATTACTAGATGGCGGGGTAGCTCAGTTGGTTAGAGCGCAGGACTCATAAGCCTGAGGTCAGTGGTTCGATCCCACTTCCCGCTACCAATTTAATTCTTGTTTGATGAATAATTTAAAAAAATCTTTCAAATCTTCACCTAAATACTCAATTAAATGGAGTAATTATTTTGAAATTTATGAAAATCTATTTAAGAGATTTAAAAATAAAAAAATTACATTAGTTGAGGTGGGTATTGGAAATGGTGGATCGTTATTTATGTGGAGAAATTATTTTGGAAAAAAAGCCAAAATTATTGGAGTTGAATTAAACCCAGAAGCAAAAAAACTTGAAAAAAATGGTTTTAAGGTATGTATTGGCGATCAATCTAACCCAGTCTTTTGGAAAAATTTTTATAAAAAATTTGGAAAAATTGATATTTTAATTGATGATGGTGGTCATACAAACCTTCAACAAATTACTACATTAATGGAGTCCATGAATCATATAAATTACGGTGGGATGATTGTAGTCGAAGATACTCATACTAGTTTTATGAGAGATAAAGGTTTTAAAAATCCATCTAAATATTCGTTTATAAATTTTTCTTCTGCAATTATTGAAATTCTTCATAGACGAAATCCAATGATTAAAAAAAAACTAAATCATTTTTCAAAAATAATTAATTCTATTGAATATTTTGACTCCATTACAGTAATTAATATTGCCAGAAGAAGGTTAACTAATTCTAAAAATTTAGAAAATAATAAAAAATTGAGAATTTTTTTTGATGATTTTAGATTTCGTAAAGAAAGTATTAATAATAACCAAAAAAAATTAGGTTTTTTTTTAGATTTAATTAAAAAAAAAATATCAAAAAGAAGTTATTTGTATAAAATTTATGAGAATATTTTAATTAAGAGGTATCTAAAGATATTTAAAAAATAATACAGATTTTGGATAAATTTTAATAAATAATTTAGTTTTTTAAGTATATTAAATAGTATCCCTTTGCATCAAGCTTATCGACATCAATAAAAACTTTGTCCTGTAGCTTTAAGATTTTTTTTATTTCAAAATTATTAATTAATAATTCATTAAATTTATATTCATTTATTTTAAAATAATCTTTTAAATTACCACCATATAAACTTATACTATTATTATCTGTAATTTTATTATCATTTAATTTTTGTATCTGAGCTAGATCCAATTTTAAAATCTTAGAGATTGTATTAATTTCATCATTTTTAAAAATTAATTCTTTTTCACTAGAATTTACTTGAACTACTAGATAGTTAATATTCAAATCTATAATATCATCAATTTTGTTATCTTTTTTTTGTATTAAGTGTATCAAATCATTAAATAATAATGCCTGATCACCAAAATATAATTTTGAAGTTAACGAAAAATTTTCACTCGGTTTATTATTATAATATTTTGAAGGCAGGTGAATAAGATCTTTTGATGAGGGTGAAATAAAAATTTTTTGATTTGTATAATCTTCAAGAATTTTTTCATATAACAAATTGTGTACACTTAATTTGGGTTTAAACTTTCCATCCTTATAATATATATAGATTTTTGAAAAACTTAAAATTAAAATTAAAATTAAAATAAAATTGTGGTAATTCTTTCTTTTAAATTTTAAATTTGACAATTGACTTAAAAATAAAACTACGAACAAAGGTTCATAAAAAATGAACAATTCATCACGAGCCCTTATAAAAAAATAAAAGATTAAAAAGAATATTATTAAAAATAACAAATAGTTAATTTTGATATCGTTTCTTATTTTTTTTTTAAAATTTAAATAAAATTGATAAAAAATTGAAAGTATAAGCACTTGATTTAACAAAAAAAATTGTGAAAACTGACTTTTAAATTTTCCAAAAAAATCAAATATTTTATGATAAGTAATATCAATTTCTGAATTGTAGTAATATTTACGAATCGAAAAATTTATTTCTTTATCAACTACATTTAAACCAACTGATATAAATCTTGAAAAATCTATTTTATCGAAAAAGTAGATAAAAAATAGTGAATGAATAGCTAAAAAACTTACTATGTAATAAATAATTGTTTTTCTTTTTTTTATAAAGAAAAACATGAAAAATGAATTAATAAAAAAAATAAAAATTAATTCTTCCCTGCATAATGAACCAAGAGAATTTAAGACTCCGAGTAAAATTAAAAGTTCTTTTTTATCATTTTCAATTATTAATAAAATTAAATAAATATTTATTAGAATAAAAAAATGTGAAATAGGAAATGGCCCAATAATAGAATATTTATATAATAAGTACGGATTAAATAAAAAAAAAATTAATGGAATAATGTAAAGTTGATTATTGATAAAATATTTTTTACTTATTTTTATAATTAGAATTATATTTGCTAAAAAAAAAATTAGATTAATAGACTTTAATGTAAATACATCTACGCCAAAAATATTTAACAAAGTGTTTCCAATTATATAAAAAAAAGGCCTATAATAAATTAGAACTGCTTCGTTGGTAAAAATATTTAATGACCAATCAACATATTTAAATTCATCTATATTAACAATATGATGATTAATAAAAATATAAGTTAATATGGTAAAAGAAGTTAAAACAAAAAAAATAATTAAGACTTTAAAAAAAAGTTTTTCTGAAATAAATTTCATTGTATTAATTTATAATTAAAAGTGATTTTTGTAAGAATATTATGGAACAATTATAGATCTCGTTATTTTTAGTTTTGAATTCATTAATATTTTTTGATTTTATTAAGTATTTTTTTTAAAGATTCTGCTCTGATCAGTGTATTAATTTTTTTTTCTAATGTCTTAATTTTGATTAAAAAAAAGTAATTTAAAATTACTAATGATAAAATACCTAATACACTAAATAAATAAAATATATCAATTTTGAAAATGTTTACAAAGTAATCATCAATATATTTTGGTCTAATTGAAACAAATATAATTAAAAGCCAAACACTAATCCAAGTAAAATAAATAGGCTTATTTAATATTTTATTTTTAAAATTAATATAAGTAATGTAAATCATTAAAATTGAAAATAAAATTGATATAGAAGATAATATACTTTTAATTAACATTAATTATAACCTCAGAACAAAAATTGTTAACATTAAGTATAATCCCTGAATTAAATTCATACCTTTTGAGCTCTTGCTAGGTATTGTTTTAATAGGAATTTGATCGATTTTACAATTATTTTTTACAGCGTTACAAGTTATTTCTGCATCAGCAAAATAATGAGATAATCCAGTTGAATACCAATATATTTTATTTTCAATTGAAATTTTAAATATTCTTAAACCTGACTGTATATCAAAAATTTTTTTTTTTATAAATTAAGTGAAATAATTTTTGTAATATTATGGTTCCAATCCTTTTTTTTAAATTTAAATTATCTAAATTATTTCTATAACCAATTACTAATTCACTTTTACTTTTGAGAATTTTTTCACATATTTTTTTTAAGTCATTAGCTTGATGTTGTCCATCTGAGTCCATAAAAGCTAAATATTTAAATTTTTTAATTTTTGCAAATTCTAATGCAGTTTTCATTGACTCTGATTTTCCTAAATTATATCTATGTTTTATTAAAAAAACTCTATACTTCTTTGCTTTTTCTACTGTCGAATCTTCAGAATTGTTATCTACAACCAATATATTCTTGAAATTTTTACTTAAACTTTTGATTACATTCGAAATGTTTTTTTCTTCATTATATGCAAAAATTGTAACAAGAATATTATTATACATTTATAAATTTTTTTTTATAAATTTTTAAATGTTCCACATTATCAATTGTGAACCATTTTTTTGGTATGATATCTGAAACAATTAATTTTTTTTTCTTTATCAATTTTTTCCACACCATATTAAAATCATCTGTATTCTTTATTAATTTATTCAATTTATAGGGATTTATAATTTGAATGCCTGAACAATATTTATCACTTTTAATTTTTCTTGATAATTTTTTGACAATATTATTTTCTTCATGAATAAAATCACCTTCTAATTTTGGAATAGGCTTGACGGGTATTAAAAAACAATCAGGACTACCTTTCCTTATATAATCTTTTTCTATTAACTGAAAATTAACTTTAGTTATATTGTCACAAGTCAAAACATAAACGGGTTCATTAAGTAGATTAAATGGAAAATTAAAGATCCACCAAGCGTTACCTTTTTTATTAGTATTTATTACAGATTTAACATTATTCTCTATTACATGTTTAGCGAGTGTACTACCCTTATATCCTACAGTAATATGAACATTTTTTATAAATTTATTTATTTTTTTTATTCCTTTGAGGATTAATGTCTGATTATTAATTTTAACCATTGCTTTTGGTATTTTTTTTGTCAATGGCATTAATCTTACGCCTCTACCAGCTGCTAAAATTATAGCATGATTAATCATTAAATATTTTTATATCCAAATTTGATTAAATTTAATATCTCTGAATTATTAAGTTTTAAAGCATTCTCTGATGATACAATTTTTTTAAGTGGTTTTTTTGATAAATTTTCATAATCAATTAAATAATAAATTTTGTTTTTTCTATTTAATCTAGTTGTATATCTAAGTTCATTTTGACCTATAAGATATTCGTCTTGTCTATCTCCTTTTCTACTTTTAATAATTTTATAACCTCCACCAAAATTTTTTACCCAAATTTTAATAATATCAATTAATTTACATGACTTCATATCTGCACATAAAATTTTTCCACTAAAACTTTCTTTTTTTTCAATAGCAAAAAAAACTAAATTAACTGCATCATTAATTGTAAAAAAAAACCTTCTCATATATGGGCCTGTAGTTAAAATTTTTTTATTTTTTTCAAACATACCTTTCCAAATAGGAAGTACAGATCCGGTTGACCATGCAACATTACCGTATCTGACACATAAAAAATTAGTTTTTGAATTTGCATTTGCACTCAAAAATAATTTTTCCATAGCAGCTTTACTAAAACCGTAAAAATTTTTAATTGGTTGTGAGGCCTTATCGGTTGATATACCTATCACAGTCTTTATTTTTCTTTCAATTGCTACTCTTGCTAAATTAGTTGAGCCTAAAATGTTTACATCAGAACATTCAAACGGAAATTTTTCAGAAATATCAACAAATTTTGTAGCAGCAGCATGAATAATAATTTCTGGCTTTGAATATATTACAGCATCTCTTATTGAATTTATATTTGTGACATCCATAGGAATAGACTCACAGCCACTAATTTTACTTGCTTCAAAATTTCTTTTTTGATTTCTAGAACCTAAATAAATATTAAATTTACTTTTTAATTTTAGAGCTAGATTTACGCCTAAATAGCCACTCCCACCAGTAATAAGAATATTTTTTTTCATATAAATTATATTAATATTAGTTTATCCCGATTGTATTAATTATTTTTTTTTAAATAAAATTAAAGTATTTATATTATAATATTTGTTACTTACATATAAAATAATAAATGTTATATCAAATTAAGTGATGATTATTGTCTTGGTTAAAACTTGAGAATAAAAATATTAATTTTTAGTTATCTTTAAATATTTGTTAATATTCATAGACTGTTTAAGAGGAAATTTTTTTCCTAACATTTTTTTTGCTGATACAGCTTTAACTTTTGGATTAGTTTTTTTAGCAAAATTGAAGACGATTTGCTTAGGTCCACCAACGTTGATAATACCTTTTTTATCTATAAGTTTTAACAAATTTTTTGCAAAGTCTTCATGGTACATAAAATTTGTTTCAACATCATTGAATGCTTTTTTATGAACAAAAGGTTTTTCCATCATGCAAATTCTTAATATTAATGAGTTTTTATACATTTTAACAGCACACTCACCTCCTAACTTAGAGAGGGCATAATTATTAATAGGTAAAACAGGATCATTTTCTAAATAATTTCCCTTGGTTCCTTCATATACATAGTTTGTAGAAAAAAAAATTAATTTAATTTTTTGTTGAATACAAACTTTTACTATATTGCAAGTCCCAATGATATTTCTTGATATACTTTCATTTATTTTTTTATCATGAATATCCATTGGCCTAGATAATGCAGCACAATGAATTAAATAATCTGGTTTAATTTTTCTAACATATTTTTGAATTGAATTAATGTTTTTTACATCTAAAGTTTTTTTAGATGGAAAAAAAATGTTTGCTTTAGTTTTTATTTTTTTAAATTCTTGAGCAAATCTTCCACTGCCACCTGTCATTATAATTTTTTTTTGTTTCATACTAAGTTTTCATCCCTTAAATCATTGAATATAATTGGCCACTCAAGACATTTAGCATATTTATTGAACCAGAATGGCAAAAATCTTTCAGCAAGAAAACCGTATATCCTCATTTGACCATAACCTTTAAGGTCAAAACCAAAAATTTTTTCACATTCTTTAAACCATTCAAAAATAGTCTGATAATATTTTTCAATTAAACTTTTTGATCTACAAATAAACAGATTAGCTGGATTAAAAGAATCATTAATATTTACGAATTCTCTAAAATCTTCTCTGTCTTTAATATTTAAAAGATCAATTGCTTTATCTAAAACTCCAATTCCATGAAACATGTCAAAGTGAAATTTAATATTTCTATTTTTTTTAAAAAAAGACTTAGGATTATTTAAAATAGCAAGTTTACCGTATTTAATTATTTTAATTGGTTTTATATTATTCATATTAACTTTATTTCCGAGTATAACATCATAATTATTCCAAATTTCTGGTACTTGTCTTAAAATTTTGCTTCTGAATGGTAATTCTGAATTTGATATTTCTTTTTCATTTAACCAAAATCTTCTATAAGCACAAAACCCAACCCAGTCATTCCCATTGAAGGTATTCATTTCATTTTGCCAAAGCCAATAATGAAAAGTATATTCACCATAAAATTTATTTTTATGTGAAATATTTTTACCAATATTATCTCTCAACCAACCTTTCTGATAATTAATTTCACCTAAACCGACAGGTATATAATTAAGTTTTTTTACTTTTTCTAGTAGTTCATTATGTATGCATAAACAGAAAATCTTTAGATTACTCATTTAGAAAACTATTTTATTAAAAATTATATCTAAATTATAGATAGATATTAAATTTATTCTTTTTATTTTCATTTATGCAAGTTGGCCAGATAATTTGAATAATCACAATTACCATAAAATTTAATTGACTGTTTTATATGTTTTTTATTTATCCAACCATTGTTGAGAGCTATTTCTTCAATACAAGCAATTTTTAATCCTTGTCTATTTTCTATCGCTGAGACGAATGTGCTTGTCTTATAAAAATCATCCATTGATCCAGTGTCAAGCCAAGCACCACCTCTACCAATTAAATTTGCAGATAGTTGATTTTTTGACTTATAAAAATTAAGTAAATCTACTATTTCTACTTCTCCTCTCTTTGAGGGTTTAAGTTTTTTTGAATATTCTACAACTTTGTTGTCAAAAAAATACAAACCTGTAATAGCAAGGTCAGAAAAATATTTTTTTGGTTTTTCTTTTATTTTTGTAATTTTTTGATGTTTATTAATTTGTGCAATACCAAATAATCCAGGATTTTGAACTTTATGCAGCACAACCCTAGCTCCCTCTTTTAGTTTTGTATTATTTTGAAGCAAAGTAGATAAATTTTGTCCATAAAAGAAATTATCACCCAAAATCATTGCAACATTCTCTTTTCCTATAAATTTTTTTCCAATAACAAATGCATCTGGAAGACCTCTTGGTTTAGACTGTTCTAAATAAGTAATTTTGATTCCAAGGTTTTTACCATTTGGTAAAATTTTTTTATATTGATTTAGTTGACCTTTATTTACAATTATTAAGATATCTTTAATATTAGCCAACATTAAAATTGATAATGGGTAAAAAATTAAAGGTTTGTCA
>MDTB01082027.1_pt1 | contig 11748 bp, 12 predicted proteins | sample 811161 | NCBI WGS metagenome assembly MDTB01 (sample SAMN05326650, study PRJNA326480) | marine metagenome | isolation source: seawater | place: Mediterranean Sea | collected 2009
AGCAAAAAAAAAAAGTTAATAACCATGTATTAGAAGATTTTAAAGAAGATGAAGAAGAAAAAATAAAAGAAATAACTGAAAATATTGTTAAATTAATTCCTACTCTAATAGATAAAAAAATCGATTTGTTTTCTAGCAAAGTTAATCAAAATCTTAATGGGATTTAAATGTGGGATAGTTGGACTTCCTAACGTAGGAAAATCAACTTTATTCAATGCATTAACAGCATCTAAAAACGCTGAGGCTGCAAACTTTCCTTTTTGTACAATAAATCCTAATATTGGTATAGTCGATGTTATTGATAAAAGATTAGATCTTTTATCTAAATTATCCAATTCAAAAAAAAAAATTTATACAAATATCACTTTTGTGGATATAGCAGGATTGGTTAAAGGGGCTTCGAAAGGTGAAGGTTTAGGAAATAAATTTCTATCTCATATAAGAGAAGTTGACGCAATTATACATCTTGTAAGGTGTTTTGAGTCAGATAAAATTACTCATGTAAATGCAAAAATCAACCCCGCAGATGACCTTGAAACCATTAAAACAGAAATTGTACTTTCTGACATTGATATAATTCAAAAAAAATTAGAAAAAGGTAAAAAAAAATTATTAACTCAAAAAGAAATAGAAATTTTAGAGAAAAAATTAGAGTTTTTAAATCAAGGAAAAGACGGTTTTGAAGGAGATATTGAGCAATATAAGTTTTTGTCTAGTATCGGGTTACTCAGTATTAAGCCAAAGATAATAGTGTGTAATGTTGACGAAAAAACTTTAGAGAAAGGAAATAAGTTTACAGAAAGTGTAAGTTTAAAGTATCCCAATGAAAAAATTATTACAATTTGCGCAGATATAGAAGATCAAATTATGAATTTAGATAAAGATGAAAGGGAAACTTTTATGAAAGAGATAGGTTTAAACAAAACTGGTCTTAACAAATTAATTAAAGAGGGGTATGAGCTGTTAAATTTAGATACTTTTTTTACATCTGGCCCCCAAGAAAGTAGAGCTTGGACAGTCAAAAAAAATACGTTAGCGCCTCAAGCGGCGAGTGTAATTCACACTGATTTTGAAAAAAATTTCATACGGGCTGAAGCAATAACTTGCGAAGATTTTATAAAATTTGGTAGTGCAGAAAAATGTAAAGAAAATGGTAAGTTAAGAATTGAAGGAAAAGATTATATTGTAAAAGATGGAGATGTTTTATATTTTAGGGTCAATCCTTGACCAGATTTTCTTCATACTTAAATATACTAAAATAGTTAAAAGTATTAAGTAAATCATTACTTTAGTTCCTGTTTTATGTCTTTCTTCTAACTCTGGCTCTGCCGCCCAAGATAAAAACGTTGTAACATCTTTTGCCATTTGATCTACACTAGCTTCTGTTCCATCTGTATACTCAACTATACCTTCTGATAATGGTGAAGACATTTTTATTTTATTTCCAATCATATATTTATTGTAATAAACCCCATCATCTAAAACTATTCCAGATGGGGGGTCTTCATATCCGACTAGAACTGAGTAGATATAATTTGATCCTCCTGGTCTAGCTTTTACCAAAACTGACATGTCTGGAGGGTACGCACCTCCATTAGCGGCTATAGATGCATTAACGTTTGGGTAAGGACTTTTAAATTTATCTGACGGTCTTCCAGCTCTAGTGAACATTTCTCCTTGGCTATCTGGGCCATCTTCAATTTCTATACTAGCTGCTATTGCTTTAACTTCTGCTTCAGAAAACTCTGGTCCTCCTGGCTCGCCTAAGTTCCTATAACTTAAATATTGCATTGAATGACAGGAAGAACATACTTCTTTGTACACTTGAAAGCCTCTTTGTAATGATGCTCTATCGAATTTTCCGGTCAAACCTTTGAATGTCCAATTAACTTTTATTGGATCGTTTTGTTCTGCGCCAAAAGTTGCATTTGGAATAAAAATTATTAAAACAATGCTTAATATCTTGGTTAAGTTAAATTTTGCCATTATCTTTCTTAGCTAGAGCCGGTTCAGCTCCACCAGTCATGACTGGTTCTGAAATACTCATTGGAAGAGGATCGGTTTTTTCTAGCAAGCCTACGACGGGTAAAACAACAATAAAATGTAAGAAATAATAAATTGTTCCTACTCTAGCCAACAACAGGTAAATTCCTTCAGCTGGCATTGCCCCCATATAACCAAGCATCAATACATCGATTACAAATATCCAATAAAATTGTCTATAGACTGGTCTGAAAACTGCAGATCTGACTTTAGAAGTGTCCAACCAAGGTAAGACAAAAAGAATGAAGATTGCTCCAAACATTAATATTACACCACCAAGTTTATCGGGAACAGATCGTAGAATTGCATAAAAAGGTAGTAAGTACCATTCAGGAACAATATGAGCAGGTGTTACAAGAGGATTGGCTGGGATATAATTATCAGAATGGCCAAGAACATTAGGCGTAAAAAAAACAAAACCTGCAAATATTATCATAAACATAAGTAAAGCAAAGGCATCCTTAATAGTTATGTAGGGATGGAAAGGAACTGTATCTTTTGATGGTTTTTTAATATCTATGCCTACTGGATTATTATTTCCAGGAACATGTAGTGCCCATATATGTAAAACAACTAATCCTAATATTAAAAACGGTATTAGATAATGTAGACTAAAAAATCTATTTAACGTTGGATTGTCAACCGAATAAGCTCCCCACAACCAAGTGGTAATACTTTCACCTACCAACGGTATAGCGCTGAATAAATTTGTGATAACTGTAGCGCCCCAAAAACTCATTTGTCCCCAAGGCAATACATAACCCATAAATGCAGCAGCCATCATCAATAAATAAATTAATAATCCTATTATCCAAATTACTTCTCTTGGTGATTTATAAGATCCATAAAATAAAGATCTAAAAATATGAATATAAACTGCTAAAAAAAACATTGATGCTCCGTTACTATGTATGTATCTTATCAACCATCCATAATTTACATTTCTCATAATATGTTCTACGCTAGCGAATGCTAAATCGGCATGCGCAACGTAATGCATTGCTAATACGATACCTGTAATAATTTGAGTTAATAAACAAAAAGTTAAAATTCCTCCAAAAGTCCACCAATAATTTAAATTTTTTGGAGTGGGATAATCAGTTAGATGAGCTCCTAATGAGAGTAATGGTAAACGGTCATTAAACCATTTTCCTGCTTTAGATTTAGGTACGTATTCGTGTTCGCTCATTATTTTAATTTATCCAATCTTAATTGTGTTATTGTCTACAAACTCAAACTTGGGTATTTCCATATTCTTTGGAGCTGGCCCTTTTCTAATTCTGCCTGACAAATCGTAATGTGAGCCATGACATGGGCAAAACCAGCCTTTATAATCTCCTTTATCTTTCAACGGTACGCAACCAAGATGCGTACAAACTCCTAACATTACTAACCACTCATCTTTACCTTCCTTAACTCGTTCTTCGTCTTTTTGTGGATCAGGTAAATCTTTTAAATTAACTGATCGAGCTTCTTTAATCTCTTCATCGGTTCTTCTTTTCAAAAAAACAGGCTTTCCTCTCCACAATACAGTAATAGATTTTCCCGGCTCTACTTGGCTAATGTCTACCTCTGTAGTAGCAAGAGCTTGCTGGGCTTTATCTGGATTCATTTGATCAATTAAAGGCCAAATTACAGCTCCAACACCTACGGCACCAACTGTATAACTAGCGGTGAATAAAAAGTCTCTTCGATTAACGTTTTTTTCTTCTTTGCTCATTTATGTATGTGTTTATAATGCAATTAATAAATAAGACTAAACAATTCTATTTTCTAGGGTCAGAATGACACATAAAATTAAGTAAATTAGGCCAAAATAATGCACATAGCTCTATATAAACCTGACATACCTCAAAACACCGCCGCAATTATTAGATTAAGTGCTTGTTTAGATCTAAAATTACACATTATTGAGCCCTGCGGCTTTAATATAAACGACTCAAGGTTCAAAAGAGTTGTGATGGACTATATTGGGTTTAACAAAATTTTTAGATATGAAGACTATAATACATTCATGAAAAAAAATCTAAATTCTAGAATTATTCTTATGACAACAAAAGCAAGAAGGTCGTATCTTAAATTTAAATTCAATAAAAAAGACATACTTTTATTTGGCAGAGAAAGCGCAGGTGTTCCAAAAATTATACATTCAAAAATTAAAAATAAATTAAAAATACCGATAAATAAAAAAACTAGATCTCTAAATGTTGCAATGACAGTTGCTATAGTGGTATCAGAGGCTATTAGACAAAATAGTTTTTAGAAATAATGATAGAATTAGATTATAAAAAAAAGATAACAGATAATTGGTTTTCATATTTACAAAATCAAATTTGTAAAGAATTTGAATTTTTTGAAGGTGGAAAAAAAAAATTTAAAAGAAGAGATTGGGAAAAAAAAAATAGAAATGAAGGTGGTGGAACATCTTTTATTTTATCTGAGGGAAGAGTCTTTGAAAAAGTGGGAGTAAACAAATCTACAGTCTCTGGCCATTTTTCAAAAAGTTTTAAACATAAAATATTAGGTGCTGGAAAAAGCGGAAAATATTGGGCCTCAGGTATTTCAGTTGTAGCCCACATGAAAAATCCTAAAATTCCTGCGATACATTTTAACACCAGATTCATAGTAACAACTAAAGAATGGTTTGGAGGCGGAATGGATGCTACGCCGAGTTATAATGATATAAAAGAAAGTAAATTAATACATAATATGCTCAGAAAAGTATGTATTCGAAATAAAAAAAACTACAAAAAATATAAGAATTGGTGTGATAATTATTTTTACTTACCGCACAGAAAAGAATCGAGAGGCATAGGAGGAATATTCTTTGATTATGAGACAGATAATTGGCTGAAGAATTTTAAGTTTGTGAGAGAGGTAGGTTTAACTTTTATAGATATATCTAAAAAGGTAATCAAAAATAAAATTAATAAAAAGTGGAATAAAAAAGATAAAGAAAAACAATTAATAAAGAGAGGAAGATATGTAGAGTTTAACCTTTTGTACGACAGAGGTACGAAGTTTGGTTTAAACTCTGGTGGAAATATTGACTCAATACTTATGTCATTACCTCCTGAAGCTAAATGGAAGTAAATTATGGATAAGGAACCTATAACAGTAAATGGTTTGAATAATTTAAAATCTGAGTTAGAAGATTTAAAAAATAATCAAAGACCAAAAATTGTTGAGGCAATTGCTGAAGCAAGATCGCATGGAGATTTGAAAGAAAATGCAGAGTACCATGCAGCAAAAGAACAACAGGCACTAATTGAAAGTCGTGTAATTTCAATTAATGATTTAATTGCGAGGGCAAATGTTATTGATGTTACTAAAATTGAAAATGATGGAAAAGTTATTTTTGGATCTACAGTTAAAGTGAAAGATTTAAATTCTAATAAGGATATTTCGTATAGACTGGTAGGCCAAGATGAGGCTGATATTTCGAAAAATTTAATTTTTTATAAAAGCCCTATTGGAAAAACACTAATAGGTAAAAACACAGGTGATATGATAAGTGTTAATACTCCTTCAGGTGAGAGAAGTTTTGAAATATTAGATGTTAAATATATTTAATTACTTTTGCTGATTAATAATCTCTAGAACCCTTTTATTAGATATATCAAAATTATTTTTAATCCATTCTTTTTTAATTAATTCGAGAGTTCTTCCTATAGTTGCTCCTTCTTTTAAACCATTTTCTTTTAAAAAATTACCATTAAAAGAAAAATTTGGAATTTTAAATTTATTAATATGGTCTAAATTCTTAAAATAATCACTATTTGACATTTTCTTTTTGATTAAAAAACAAAGTGTATTCATATTTTTCATATGTTCTTTACCAAAAAAATAAATATTTTTTTTTAAATCTTTTTTAAAAAAACTATTGTTATCTTTGTTATCTTGTAAATTCTTATCTATTAAAATAAATCTATTTTTTAAATCATTGGAAATATTATATTTATGTGAAAAGTATTCATGATTACTATGATCATCAAGTAGTAGTACAGACAATATTAGCTCTTTTGAAAAACTTTGATTTTTACTGATTTGTTTTAGTTTAGGCAATCTTTCTAAGTATTTTAACTCAGGAAAAACTAATGAAAAAATTTCCTTTAAATTTTTATTACTATCCAAATTAATAAAGTTTTTAACTTTGAGTATCTTATATAATTCACTCAATATTCTCTCTTTGGAAATTTTTTTAATTCCGTTTAAATTTAATTTAATTGCTTCAAGCGTTGAAAGTTCAATTTTACTCTCATATTCTAATGTAAATCTAATGAAACGAATGATCCTTAAAAAATCTTCCTCAATTCTTTTGTTAGGGTCTCCTATAAATTTTAAATTATGATTCTTTAAATCCGATACACCAGACTGTGGATCAAATATTTTGCCATTCATGTCCAGGTAGATTGCATTAATTGTAAAATCTCTTCTTTCAGAGTCTTTTTGCCAGTCGTCAGTATATTCAATTTCAGCGTGCCTACCATCAGTTTTAACATCTTTTCTTAGTGTAGTAATTTCAAATTTTAAATTATCCGAAACAAGAGTAACTGTCCCATGTTTAATTCCACTATCAATAACATTGAATTTTGTATTCTTAAATTTCTCTTTTATCTCTTCTGGAGTTAATGTAGTTGCTATATCAATATCATCTATTTGTTCATTAGATAAATACTTTCTAACACATCCGCCTACAAACATTGCAGTTTTAAAATGATCATTTCTATCTTGTTGTAAAATATTAAATACAAACTTAATCTCACTTTTTTTATAAAAAGGAAAAAATTTGGTTTTAAGTTTTTTAATGAAATTAAAATTAAACATACATTATTGGCTGGGGCACTAGGATTCGAACCTAGGATGGCGGTATCAAAAACCGCTGCCTTACCGCTTGGCTATGCCCCAATATTATTCTGATTTTGATATATCATAATTCCTAAAAATTAAATAGTTTTAGCAATAGATACCCAGTAGTTAGGAAACTTTAGTTTCATTATTTTTAAAGCTGATTTAGCTGTTTTTTTACTTAAAAATACACCGTAACAGACTGACCCAGAGCCAGTCATTCTTGAAAAGCAACATCCTTGTTTTTTTTCAATTTCTTGTATCAATTTTTTAATCGTAAAGTATCTTTTTTCTACAATAGATTGTAAATCATTATTTTTTTGATTGAGAAACTTTAAAAATTTAAATCTGGTATTAATTTTTTTAGAAACATGTTTAAATTTTTTTGAATAATTTTTAACTTTAGAAAAAATAAATCGAGAAGAACATTTTATATTTGGATAAACTAATAAAAAATATAAATTATACTTTTTTTTAAAACTATTTAATGTTTTAAGATCTTTTAGAAAACCTTGGTTATGTGAAAAGAGTTTTATATCAGTACCTATCTTTTTTTCAAAAGCACTGATTATTGGTTGATTATATTTTTTTTTTAATAAATAACTTGCTAAGAAAGCAGCATTACTAGTTCCTCCTCCTAACCCTGCAAAAACAGGAACTTCTTTTTTAACTATAACTTTGTAATAATTAGAAATTAATTTTTTTTTTCTTAAAATCTTTAGAACCTTACTTATTGAGTTGTCATTTTTATTAATATTGTGTTTGAACTTTCCTATAAACTGTATTTTGTCTTTTTTTGACTCAATTTTACTAATTTCAATTTTATCTGAAAGGTTAATCAAACAGTAGTAAGATTGAATATTGTGAAGACCGTTTTTTAATCTTTTATTTACACTTAATGACAAATTAATTTTTGCAAAGGATTTTATGACCATTTTATAGGCCTAAAATTAGTTTATTCTTTATTATTTTTTTTAAATCTTCTTTAGTATCTTCAAGATTTAAGACATAGCGCCAATAATATCTAGCTTGTATTTTTTCACCACTCATCCACAATACATCTCCATAATGATCATTTACAATTGGATCTGCTGGCATTAACTCTACAGCTGTTTGTAAATAGCTTTTAGACTCCTTAAAGTTTTTTAATTTGAATAAGGCCCATCCTAGAGAGTCAATTATAAAAGGATCATTAGATTTTAAATTATTTGCTTTCTTTAACATCTTAAGAGATCTCTCTATATTTATACTTTTCTCAATCCAAGAGTAAGCTAAATAATTAATTACATAGGCTTGGTTTGGATTAACTCTTAAGGATTCTAAAAAATCTAACTCTGCTTTATTCCACTCACCTAACTTATCATAAGCTATGCCCCTTCCATCTGTCACATCGGGATAAAGTGGGTGGTCTTTTTTTATTAACTTTAAAATTTTTGAATAATATTTAATTGAGTCTTCAAATTGGTCATTATTCTTTAGAAATTCTGCGTAATCAAATATTTCATAAATACCTTTGTAAGAAAGTTTTTCATATATGTTAGAGATTAATCTTAATGCTTTATCATTCTTATCTTCTTTATTTAAAATTTTAACTTGTTGTTTTGTAGAGTACCAAAGATAATAAGATCCTTCATTTGAAAGTTTTTTGTAGGCATTCTTTGCTTTTGTATATTGATTCATATTATAAAAATTTTCAGCTAACAAAGTGTCAAATGATTTAAAATCTGAATTTAAATATTTTGCTATATTTAAATAAAAATTTGATAATGAATAAACTGATTGTGAGGCTAAAGCATTAGCTGTTATATAAAGAATTTCAGCAGCTACATGAGATAAATTTTTGCAACTAAAATTTGTTTTGAATCTGTTATTAATTAAATCAATTTTTTGTTGGTTTAATAATACATTTCTTGGATTTAATTCGAGTGAAAGGTTTACAATATCTTTGGCTTTTTTTATTTTTCCAATACTAATAAGATAAGTTGAATAAAAATAATTATATCTAGAAAAATCTATCTTATTATTAGTTGTTATTTTATTGTAAAAAAATTCAGTTTGATCACTCTCATAATAACAGTGCAAAAAAGCATTCTGTATTTTTTTTAAATTTTCAAATTTTTTATCTATAAGATTAATCTTAATTTGTGCCTCTTTTAATCTACTATCCTCAAAACTTACCCAATTAGTCAAAGAGTTTGCGACAAAAGAATTTATAATAAATTTAGATTTTCTTGTTTTGATATTTGAAAAGTATTTTTGAGCTAATACAAAATTTTTATTTTTTAAATAATAAATGCCTATAATTAAATCACTTTCAAAACTTGATATTTTTCTTTTCTCTAATTTAATTGAATAATTAAACGCTTCATTGAACTTTCCTAAATTTACTAAAGAATATAAATATTTTTGAGAATAATAAGGATGTTTTTCTTCCAAGCCATTTAGCTGTTTTAAAAATTTGTAAGAATCTCTGTACTGATTATTATTAAAAGATACTATTCCGGAAAAATAGTCAGAAATATTTTTACTATCATATGAATTAACAGATTTTGCTGCCTCAGAGGTAGAAAAATAAATAGTGACAAAAACAAATGTTAATATAATCTTTAGTTTAAATTTTATAAAACTCATAAATATGTATGGCAAAAAAAATAAATAATAAATCATTAAAATTAATCAAATATTATAATTATATTAATTATAATTTAATTTATAACAATCAATCAATAAATAGATATAAAAAAAAAACTTTTCAACTATCTCCAAATAAAGCAGAAAATCTTGAAAATCTTAAAAATTCAATTTTAAGTATACAAAACTGTGAACTAAAAAAAAAAGCCAAGAATATTGTGTTTAGTGATGGTAATCCAAAATCTAAGATTATGTTCATCGGTGAGGCTCCAGGATCAAATGAAGATCTTGAAGGCTTACCTTTTGTTGGACGAGCAGGTGCATTATTGGATAAGATGTTGGAATCAATTAATTTAAATAGAAAAACTGTTTATATATCAAATATTATTAATTATAGACCTCCTGAAAATAGAACGCCTACAGATGAAGAGATTGACCGATATCTTCCATTTATTAAAAAACATATTGAAATAATTAATCCTAAAATTTTAGTTTTATTAGGTAGTACGGCAATGAACGCTTTAATAAATAATGAAGTTGTTATATCAAAAGCTAGAGGTAAATGGATTGAAAAAGAATTTGGTAACTGCAAAACTTCTGTAATTATTACCTTCCATCCTGCTTTTTTAATGAGACAACCAGCTCAAAAAAAAATGGCTTGGATCGATCTTAAAATGATTAGAGATAAAAAAGCTAAACTTAAGATATAGTTGAAAATATAAATGATTACTGCTGGTGTAGATGAAGTTGGAAGAGGATGTTTGGCTGGCCCAGTAGTCTCAGCTGCTGTAATATTGAAAGATTCAATAAATCTCAAGCTATTGAAAGATTCAAAAAAAATTACTTTTAAAAAAAGAATTATAATTGCTGAACATATTAAACTTCATTCAACTTATGCGGTTGGAATAGCGTCAGTTAATGAAATATTAAATCTAAATATATTGCAAGCATCTCTTCTTTCAATGAAGAGAGCAATAGATAAATTATCAGTTAAACCAGAATTAATCTTGATAGATGGAAATTTTGCTCCTAAGGGTTTAAAAAATTTCAAAACAATTATTAATGGAGATGAAAAAATTAAAACTATAAGTGCTGCTTCAATTATAGCAAAAGTTTTTAGAGATCAATTAATGATAAAATTATCTGAAAAATTCAAAAATTATGCATGGGATAGAAATTTTGGTTATGGTACTAAGGCTCATTTAGAAGGTCTAAAAAAATTTGGTATTACCTCGCATCATAGAAAGGGTTTTAAACCCATACACAAGATATTGTCTAACTAAGAATCTCGAACACAAGAGGACTCATTTTTTTATCAAAAAGGTTTGACCATAGATTCAATTTCGGGTTGAATCTAAATAATGTTAAAATTATCTAATCAAATAATTAATGGTGAATGTTTAAAGGAAATAAAAAAAATTCCTGATAAATCTTTTGATTTAATTTTTGCAGACCCTCCTTACAACATGCAAATAGGAGAAAAATTAACTCGACCTGATGCGACTAAAGTAAATGGTGTTAATGATAAGTGGGATCAATTTAACAGTTTTAAACATTACGATGAGTTCTGCATAGCTTGGCTTATTGAGTGTAAAAGAATTTTAAAAGATAATGGAAGTATCTGGGTAATAGGATCTTATCATAATATCTTTCGTCTAGGTTATCACTTACAAAATTTAGATTATTGGTTGCTTAATGATGTCATTTGGAGAAAGAATAATCCAATGCCTAATTTTAGAGGTACACGATTTACTAATGCACACGAAACTCTTATCTGGGCTTCAAAAAATAAGAAGTCAAAATATACCTTCAATTATCAATCGTTAAAGTGTTTGAATGATGACTTACAAATGAGATCTGATTGGACATTGCCTATTTGCAACGGAAAAGAGAGACTAAAGAAAAACGGAAAAAAAATTCACTCTACACAAAAACCAGAGGCTCTTTTACATAGAATTATTTTAGCTACCACAAACAAAGGTGATGCTATCTTTGATCCTTTTTTAGGTACAGGAACAACAGCAGTGGTTGCTAAAAAACTAGGAAGAAAATACTTTGGTATAGAAAGAGATAAAAAATATTTTAAAGCTGCTAGCGAACGAATAAATAAAGCAAAAGCTATAGAAGAAAATTATTTAGACACTATTGAAAATAATAAATCTAAACCAAGAATACCTTTTGGTTCTCTTGTAGAACTAGGAATATTAAAGCCTGGAACTACTCTAT
>MDTB01093223.1_pt1 | contig 11748 bp, 10 predicted proteins | sample 811161 | NCBI WGS metagenome assembly MDTB01 (sample SAMN05326650, study PRJNA326480) | marine metagenome | isolation source: seawater | place: Mediterranean Sea | collected 2009
AGACGAAGAACACCTAGCTATCATCTGTCGAGAATTGCCTTTTTTTGGTCACCCAGAAGTTGGAAAAGAGATTGCTCGGCTACTGAAGAAATAATACTATAAAAATAGCAAATCTCGCAGAATTATGGCAGCATTATCTTTCTTGAAACTTCCTCGTAATTAGTCAAAGAAAGCGGAACATCAAATAAAAACCCGGTGCACGTTGTCCTAAATTTCGAGAATATTTCCTGAAAAAGCAGATGTGCGACTATCTTATTCGTATCTCTCAAGTAAATGGTCCACGCTATCCAACTATTCAAGGCCAGTCATTTGCTGATCCATCATGATTTCCAAACTCTCTTAATTCACAATCTTAGCAATTTCCCCACTTGCAAGCCGTATAAAACGTACATCCCGTTTGCCTTTATTAGGGCCATTTTTGAGTTGGACTAAAGCCTCGATGAACTCATCCTCGCATCCTTTTTTTGGATTATGTATTTTATTACTGACCAAAACTCCAACCTCGACACCGTTCTTTCAAAAACTAGCTATACAATATTACATCAGGACTATTGAAACAACACCATGCGAGAAAGCCTATGCGAGTGAAATTCAACTCTAATAAATAGTTGTCTGATGCACTCAGGTTCTAAAAAGCAGTGTTTTTTCTTAAATTGTTAGTGTGTATATCTCTAGATAAGCGTGATTTTATCGTATCTTTTAGATTAAGATTTTCCATTTTCATAAATCGATAAGAGCGAATAAATGGTTTGGTTTAACGGTGCACTCACTGCAGCCTTTTTCGCAAATCTAATTGCTGCACCCGATATCCATTTTGTTTCCAGTGGGCGATTGTTTTCTAAGTCTATTGCGGTCGATGCGCGCATATTGGTGGGGAGCTCGGCGATTGTATACCAAAGATTTTCTTCTAACGAAGTCGGTAAATTTATACCTAATCTTCTTCCCACCATAGCAGTTTCTGACATTATATTTCGGCAAAGCTCACTCAGTTCAAACGAACCTCTTATGTCGCCAACGTTGCACCTTGCTGCGGAGGTAACACCAGAGATTGAAGAAAACAAAACAAACTTTGACCACAAATCGCGATCTATATCGTCTGTTTTGGGTGCATCAATACCAGCACTTCTGAATACTTCTTGCAATCGCTCGATACGGGGTGAAGATGTGCTGTTAAGTTCTGAGAAGATAAATTGTGCAAAGTTTCCGACTTGGCTGATCACTCCGGGTCTTGAGACAGTGGTTGAAATTTTTGCAACTCCGTTTGCCACATTTTTCTCCGGTAAAACTTCTGATAAGCGTGTAGCGGCTTCCACTCCGTTTAAAAAAGGGATAACCACCGTGCCGTCCTTTAACATTGGGAGGCATGCCTCAGCTGCTTCTTCAAGTGCGTGGCACTTTACCCCAAATATAATTACATCAACTGGCCCAATTTGTTTTGTGTCACTGGTGGCTTTCCATGGTTTGACCGTTTCGATCCCATGCTTGCTGGAAAGCTGAAGACCTTTATTTTTTATTGCTTCTAAATGTGAGCCTCGGGCGATAGCTGCAACCTCTTGCCCTTGCTTAGTTAATTTTACAGCGATGTATCCACCGATCCCACCTGTAGCCATTGTCGCTATTCTCATTTTCACACTCCATTCCAACAAACTGCTCGCTACTTAGTTAACAATCAAAACAATCCAGATAAATGGCTTTATTAATGGATTTGGATCTTATGATTTGGATTGTCATATGAGGAAGTGCTTGATTTAAGTTTTTTCATTAAGCACAGTTGAAAATAATTCTCAATTTTATCTACTTTTATTATAAAAATACTAATGGGACTTAGAAAATGCCAATCAAAAATCGGTTCGGGCAACTTCATAAAGATATCATTGAATGGCGGCATGATTTTCACCAACATCCTGAATTACTTTATGAAGTTCACAGAACCGCAAGTCGTGTTGCAGATTTGTTGCGTGATTTTGGTTGTAATAAAGTGATTGAAGCGGTTGGCCAAACTGGTGTCGTTGGCGTTATCACTGGTACTGAATCGAGCTCAGGTAAAGTTGTTGGCTTAAGAGCTGATATGGATGCTCTTCCCATAATGGAAGAAGCAAATGTTGATTATGCTTCAAAAACTCCAGGTAAAATGCATGCCTGTGGTCACGATGGGCACACAGCAATGTTGCTGGGCGCCGCAAAATATTTATGCGAAACTCGAAATTTTAATGGTGAGGCAGTGGTAGTATTCCAACCTGCAGAGGAGGGGGGAGCAGGAGCTAAAGCTATGATCGATGAAGGATTGATGGAACGCTTTAAGATTCAAGAAATTTATGGAATGCATAACATGCCAGGCAGAGCAGTAGGTCAATTTGCAATATGTGCAGGGCCAATATTGGCATCAGCCGACAAATTTAAGGTCCAAATAACTGGGAAAGGAGGGCACGCAGCTGTCCCGCATGAAGCAATCGATACAACCTTGATTGCAGCACAGATTTTGGTCAACCTGAACTTGATCGTCTCAAGATCGGTCGATCCTTTGAAGCGCGTTGTGATTACTGCTGGTACCTTTAAGACCGACAGCAATGCAGCAAACGTAATCGCACATAGAGTTATTATGGAGGGTTCAGTAAGGTGTCTTGATGAAGATATGCGTGGCTTAGCGGAGAAGCGAGTGACGGAGGTCGTTGAAGGCATAGCCTTAGCACATGGTGCCAAGGTAAACCTAGTTTACGAAAGAGGTTATCCTGTTACAGTGAATCACGATGTGGCCACACAATATGCAATTGAAGTAGCTAAAGGCATCTCAAATGATGTTGTAGTGAATGCTGATCCTATTATGCCTTCAGAGGACTTTTCATACATGTTGGAAGCCCGTCCCGGTGCTTTCATTTTCTTAGGCAATGGAGACTCCGCAATGTGTCATCACCCTGAATATATTTTCGATGATAATGCCATTCCTTTTGGCTCAAGTTGGTATGCAGGAATTATAGAAGCTAGAATGCCGAACGGAAAATTCGAAAATTAATTTGCACTTATAACTTATACCAGTAGTTTAAAACGCTTAACGGAAATGACCGCTGCAGAGATAAAATCCCTGGAAAGTTCACTCTACTAATCCATTCGATTTCTACCGTCAACGCAGCGGGTTGCGCGTCCCGCAGTACGTAAAGCTTCGTGTCATCGGGTTTAATCGATCAACATTAGAGTTGTCGGCTTAATCCGTTACAACTCTAACTCACTTTCTGCCGATGGTTTTGTGCTTCAGGTAGCCCTTCGCTCGCTCGACCATCTGTAACTCGCGACTACAACTTAGTTTCTCCTCAAACCTTATTGCTAAATCTTGTCGAAAACATGCCAACAATACTTAATCATCAAATTTGATGAGGAAATTTCGGTTACCCCCAAATTATTTCAAAAATTATGAAATCTTTGCTTTTACATGTCTATAGATGGGCTCTGAATACATGGTTGATCCACGGTTTTATCCACAAAAGATTTTTATATTCGGTTACCGTAATCAGTCAAAAAACTTTTGTTTTGAATTTTTATTGTTCGCGCACTAAGAAACGTTGGATTTTTCCACGTGGTCTCTTTGGTAATTACTTTACAAACTTGATCGACAGCGGAAAGGCGTACTTTATTTTATTTGAAGGTCGAAGCAAAAATGCATTAGAACAACATCGTCAAGCAATTGTAATTTTTTTATATACCGTCAGAGAATTCGCGAGTTTAATGTAGAAAGTACTTCAATCGAAAAAGCTTGGCTGAGTGCTATGAAGAGCCAACCTATGTGGGCCTTGGTTTTCTTTCATCCGGTCAAGCAATAAAATAACAACCGGCCTAGAACTGAGGACTGAACCGATGGAAAATCTAAAAAATTTTTATATAAACGGCACCTGGGTCAAGCCCTCGTCGAAAACAACGATGCGAGTTTTAAATCCAGCGAATGAAACTCAGGTCGGTTTAATCGGCTTAGCAGACGAGGACGATGTGAACTCTGCTGTTGAAGCCGCTTATTCTGCATTTAAAGGCTTTTCACAATCAAGCAAAGCGGATCGCCTAGAATTATTACTTAATGTAAAATCAATAACGGAAAGACGATTAGAGGAGCTTGCGCAGGCGATGTGCTTAGAAATGGGAGCTCCAATAACAATGGCAAGAGATGCACAAGCTGACGCTGCCATTGGGCACCTTGACGGTTTCATTGAAGCACTTAAGAATCATCAAGAACGAACTAGGCTCAATAATGGTGACATATTAATACGCGAACCAATTGGAATTTGCGGTCTAATAACCCCTTGGAATTGGCCAATGAACCAAATAACGCTAAAAGTTCTTCCTGCCTTAGCGACTGGTTGCACTTGCATCCTGAAACCTAGTGAACACACTCCTATTTCTGCTATGTTGTATGCTGAAATTTTACATGAATCTGGCTACCCGCCTGGTGTTTTTAATCTCATCCAAGGAGATGGTGGAACGGCTGGAGCAGCAATGTCTAAGCACCCTAAAATTGAGATGATGTCTTTTACGGGTTCCACAAGAGCGGGTAAAGCCGTTACATGTGATGCTGCTGATACAGTAAAACGGGTAACCTTGGAACTAGGAGGTAAATCTCCAAACCTTGTATTCTCCGACTGCGATCTTGAAGAGCGAGTGACGGCTTCAGTGGCGGAATGTATGTTTAATAGTGGGCAATCTTGTGATGCTCCGACACGTCTTCTAGTGCAAAAAGAATGTTATGAAAAAGTTTTATTAATAGCAAAAACGGCAGCTGAAAATACCAAAATTGGTAATCCAGAAATTGAGGGTGATCATATTGGGCCATTATTTGATGAGATCCAATTCGCAAGGGTTCAAAAAATGATTCAACAAGGTATAGATGAGGGAGCTACTTTGCTGGCAGGAGGACTGGGTAAACCAGTGGGTTTTGAGACTGGTTGGTTTACTAAGCCAACTATTTTTTGCAATGTTTCTAATAACATGCGTGTTGCTCGCGAAGAAATATTCGGTCCGGTACTAGTAATTATCCCGTTCGAAGATGAGCAGGATGCTATTAACATAGCAAATGATACGCCATATGGTTTGGCTGCATATATACAAACAGGAGATATTGATCGCGCGGAACGCGTTGCAGCTAAATTAAGAGCTGGCGCGGTACACATAAATGGTGGGAGCATAGAATATGGAACACCCTTTGGTGGTTATAAACAATCTGGCAATGGTCGTGAAGGGGGTGTGATGGGAATCGAGGATTATCTCGAAACGAAAAGTTTGCACGGCTTGAATTAATATTTGGACATATTCTTACCCCCTTTCGAAAGTTTGGAGTAATTGCGGTGCCAGATAGCCTCAAAATTGGTTTTTAATCATTTCAATCTGCGAAAACCCGCCGCTTTTATCGCTCGCCACAATGTAAGCGTTCTATAAAGTTTTAAATCGGCATCCAAACTTTGTTGGGATGTTATTCTTGCGTTAAGAGCGATCCATTTGCCAAACGCAGTAGCATTGCCCGCGGTAAGAGAGCCGTTACCAACTTCTCTAACCGTAGGAACATGTTTCTAAAAAATGCCGTCTGAAAAAAATCCTTTATACATATCCATTGTTTTCTGGCAGAAACTTCAAATCGGTAACAGATATTACTAATTTTTCGTTTAAATATATGCTACTTTTTTTCTTGCTGTTCGCAACTTTGCATCTCCTATCTCAATAATTTGAAAACCTGTTGGAGAAAATTTAAATGTTTCGAGAAAAAGTGATACTTTTATACTATTTTCTCATAACGCTTTCGCTTTTTTCTAAAGCCTTTTGAGTAAGGGTTCGATGACCATGCAAAATAACAAGGCAGTGTTTATGTAGATATTTAAAGCCATAGAATAACGTAAGATACTAGGTATTTAGTCATAAAGTTTTGTTATAAATAGTGCGTCTGGCAATTTCCACAAGTCGTTTTCTTTCAATTCACGAAACGACTTTTGGCTAATATTACTTTGACAGAATACTCGCAAATCAGGAGCTTCTGTTAGCAGAAATTGGTAATTTTAAAATACACCAACTGTGAAATAAAATTAAGATAATAAATACACTTCCTTTTTCCCAAAAGGCCTAATATCGTACGCGTATAAACACTGTCAGGGAGAAAAACATGAGAAAACTGCTTTTGGCGACTACCGCCGTGGCTCTTACTGCTGGGATTGCCTCCGCAGAAGATATAAAAATTGGTGTAATTCTAGGGTTCACAGGTCCGATTGAATCTCTTACACCTCCAATGGCTCAGGGAGCCGAATTGGCTATGGCTGAAGTTAGTGACAGTGGAGCCCTATTGGGTGGTTCAACAGTCACGTCTGTTCGTGGAGATTCCACTTGTATTGATTCTGGAGCTGCCACCGCTGTAGCAGAACGTCAAATAACATCTGATGGTGTTAAAGGAATTATGGGGGCAGACTGCTCTGGTGTTACAGGAGCAATTTTATCAAACGTGGCATTAGCAAATGGCATGGTGATGATTTCTCCGTCCGCGACTTCGCCAGGTCTTTCAACCGCTGAAGATAATGGTTTGTTTTTCCGTACAGCACCATCTGACGCTCGCCAAGGTGTGGTCATGACAGAAGTGCTCATGGAAAATGGCATACAAGAAGTAGCGGTCACATATACCAATAACGATTACGGAAAAGGTTTGGCCGATAGTTTTCAAGCAGCATTTGAAGCTGCGGGTGGTACAGTTACAATTAACGCTGCCCACGAAGATGGTAAGGCTGATTACTCAGCTGAAATTGGGGCACTAGCTGCGGCTGGTGGTGAACGATTGGTTGTTGCCGGTTACGTTGATCAAGGAGGATCTGGTATTGTACGTGCGGCCTTAGATTCCGGCGCATTTGATACGTTTCATTTCCCTGATGGTATGATCTCAGCAACTTTAGTTAATAACTTTGGTTCTGAGATTGATGGGTCAACAGGTCAGGTTCCTGGTACAAATAGTGCAGGCGCTGGTTTGTTTGCTTCAATGAGCTCCGATGCTGGGTTCGATGGTACTGCACCATTCGTCGCAGAATCTTATGACGCTGCTGCACTTATCATGTTGGCCATGCAATCTGCTGGTTCGTCAGATCCTACGGTATACAAAGATCATGTAATGGATGTTGCAAATGCGCCTGGCTTGAAGATAGCGCCTGGTCAATTAGGATTAGCATTGAAGGCAGTGGCTGCAGGCATTGACGTTGATTATGATGGAGCATCTGCAGTTGAGCTAATTGGCCCAGGAGAGTCAGCTGGTAATTACCGTCAGGTTAAATTTGAGGGCGGAGCTGAAGTGACTGTTAAATACAGATAAAGAATTGAAAAAATGCTTACAGCCTCGCTTTTGAGCGAGGCTGTTTTCATATTGAAGTAACGAGGATTAAGAATGATAAGGGTTGAAAACCTTCATCGTCACTTTGGCGGCTTTCGTGCCGTGGACGGATCTTCGATAGAAATAAAAGAGGGATCGATTACAGGCCTAATTGGTCCTAATGGAGCTGGTAAAACAACATTGTTTAACGTTGTTGCTGGTGGACTGCCGCCAACATCTGGACAGGTTACCATGAACGGAGAAGATATCACTGGTAAGCCCCCTCACGAATTATTTCATAAGGGCCTATTGCGAACATTTCAGATACCGCATGAATTTTCATCCATGACCGTACTTGAAAATCTCATGATGGTTCCTGGTGGTCAAACTGGGGAAAATCTTTGGAACACATGGTTTAAGCGTACACGCATATCACAAGAAGAGCTTGAGCTTGCAGCGAAGGCTGATGAGGTGCTTGAGTTTTTGACTATTGACCACCTTAAAAATGAAAAAGCAGGCAACCTGTCAGGGGGACAGAAAAAACTCCTTGAACTAGGTCGAACTATGATGGTGGATGCAAAAATAGTCTTCCTAGACGAAGTCGGTGCAGGTGTTAATCGTACCCTTTTGAATACTATTGGCGATGCTATATTACGACTTAATAAAGAGCGTGGCTACACCTTCTGTATGATTGAGCACGATATGGAGTTTATAGGAAAGTTATGTGATCCAATCATAGTAATGGCCGAAGGTAAGGTCCTCACAAAGGGTACGATAGAGGAAATAAAGGCCAACGAGCAAGTGATCGAAGCTTATTTAGGCACTGGGCTCAAGAATAAAGGAGTTTCATAGTGTCAGAGCCATTTTTGATTGGCGAAGGGATGACCGGTGGGTATGGTACTGGAGAGGACATATTACATGATTGTACTGTTGCCATTGATGCTGGTCAGATAGCTGTGATAGTAGGTCCGAATGGGGCCGGCAAATCTACCGCGATGAAAGCTATTTTTGGAATGCTGGAGATTCACCGAGGTTTCGTTCGGCTGGATGGCGAAGATATAAGCGCACTTTCACCACAAGATCGAGTAGCCAAAGGCATGGCTTTTGTACCACAAACGGCAAATGTTTTTACATCTTTGACTGTGGAAGAAAACCTAGAAATGGGAGCATTTCTTAGACGCGATGATATTGCCGTAACGATGAGGCAGGTATATGAACTTTTTCCAATTCTCAGTGAAAAGCGCAAGCAAGCAGCTGGAGAATTGTCAGGTGGTCAAAGGCAACAAGTGGCGGTTGGGCGCGCATTAATGACTAAACCCAAAGTTTTAATGCTTGATGAGCCAACGGCCGGTGTTTCTCCTATAGTTATGGACGAACTATTTGATCGTATAATTGAAGTTGCTAAGACTGGAATTTCAATTTTGATGGTGGAGCAAAATGCGCGTCAAGCTCTTTCGATAGCTGATAAAGGTTACGTGTTAGTTCAAGGTACTAATAGATTCACTGACACAGGGGCTGCACTTCTAGCGGATCCAGAGGTTCGAAAATCATTTTTAGGTGGATGATGATTGATATTTTAAATGCCATGGTCGTACTCTCAAACTACGTGCTTATTCCTGCAATTGCCTATGGGAGCCAATTGGCTTTAGGCGCTTTAGGTGTAACTTTAATCTATGGAATTTTGCGTTTTTCAAATTTTGCGCACGGCGATACAATGGCATTTGGTGCTATGGTAACAATCTTATTCACTTGGCTTTTCCAAAGCTGGGGAATTACGCTTGGTTTTTTGCCTACTGCTTTGCTGGGAATTCCATTTGGTATAATGGCCACGGCTGCTGTATTGCTTGCTACAGATAAATTAGTATATCAGTTTTATCGTCGGCAAAAAGCAGACCCAGTTATTTTAGTTATTGTTTCCATGGGGGTAATGTTCGTAATGAACGGCTTAGTTCGTTTCATTATAGGTCCGAACGATCAACGTTTTTCAGATGGTGAGCGTTTTATCATTTCAGCCAGAGAGTTTAAAACACTTACTGGTCTCAAAGAAGGCTTAGCTTTCAAAACAACCCAGGGAATTACAATTGTTACTGCGATTATACTCGTCCTAGTCTTGTTTTGGTTTCTTAACCGTACCCGCACTGGAAAATCTATGCGTGCATTTTCGGATAATGAAGATTTGGCACTTTTATCCGGCATTAATCCAGATAAAGTCGTAATGGTAACCTGGATAATTGTAGCGGGTCTGGCAGCAACAGCCGGTGCCCTTTATGGATTAGATAAATCTTTTAAACCCTTCATATTTTTGCAACTTTTACTACCTATATTTGCATCAGCAATTGTTGGCGGTCTAGGAAATCCAATCGGAGCAATTGCCGGAGGTTTTGTTATTGCATTTTCAGAAGTTCTTATAACTTACCCTTTAAAGAAAGTTCTAAAATACTTAATGCCCGAGCAATTGGAGCCAAGCGGCTTGGTGCAATTACTTTCGACGGATTATAAATTTGCCGTGAGTTTTACTATTTTAATTATCGTTCTTCTATTTAGACCAACTGGTTTGTTTAAAGGAAAATCAGTATGACAACGTCTATGAAAAACATTGGATTATTTTTTGTTGTTGCCTGCCTGATTGCCGGCACTGGTTTTATTCAAAGCTGGAACACAGCCCTCTTTATTTTAAACATGGGACTGATTTCGGCAATTATGTCTCTTGGTGTGAATTTACAGTGGGGCTTTGCTGGCCTTTTTAATGTCGGAGTAGTGGGATTTGTAGCCCTTGGGGGTCTTGCAGCCGTGCTCGTATCGATGCCTCCAACGACTGATGCTTGGGCTGCTGGAGGATTTCAAGTAATTGTGGGTTTAATTTTCGGTGCTGCAACCGTGATAGCTGCAATCTTTATTCAAGCCAGAATGGTAGCAGGAAAAATCAAAGTTTTTACTACCATCGGCGTACTTATTGTTGGGTTTTTTATATTTAGGTATTTTTTTGATGGTGGTGTTGAGGCTGTAGAAGCTGTAAATCCTGCAGGCACTGGTTATTTAGGTGGTTTAAATTTTGGAGGAGAAAACTATAAGTCGTGGGGCTTTATGGCATTAGTTTCGTGGCCTGTAGGCGGCGTTTTGGCGGCGGGTGCAGCCTGGTTAATAGGTAAAACAGCGCTTGGGCTGCGCTCTGATTACTTGGCAATAGCCACGTTAGGTATTTCTGAAATAATTATCGCGGTGGTTAAATTCGAAGATTGGCTCGCAAGGGGTGTCAAAAACGTAAGTGGTCTTCCGCGTCCGGTCCCTTATGAAATCGACTTACAGGAAAGCTTGAATTTTTTAGAATGGGTATACAGTATCGGCGGAGATCCTGTGACGGCCTCTTCGATAGTCGTGAAACTCTCCTATGCTGGTCTTTTTACAGCCGTGTTGATAATTATTTTAACCCTTGCGCAATTAGCCTTATCAAGTCCCTGGGGCAGGATGATGCGTGCAATTCGCGACAATGAATATGCAGCTGCAGCAATGGGTAAAAACGTAACCGCGCGTCACTTACAGGTTTTTGTTTTAGGGTCTGCTATTTGTGGTGTCGCTGGCGCAATGATGACTACCTTAGACAGTCAATTAACGCCTGGCTCATATCAGCCTTTAAGGTTTACTTTTTTAATTTGGGTGATGGTGATTGTGGGTGGTTCAGGGAACAATTTTGGTGCGGTCCTAGGAGGCTTTTTGATATTTTTTCTATGGGTTCAGGTCGAGCCCATTGGAGCGATGTTGATGCAGGCAGTTACTGCTGGAATGGCTGAAGAGAATGCAATTCGTCTACACCTTTTAGATTCGGTGGCACACATGAGGTTGCTGACGATGGGATTAATTTTAATCTTGGTTCTCAGATTTTCACCAAGAGGGCTTATTCCAGAAAAGTAAATTTTACCATTTCAGGCATAAATGATATGCTTGAGGTGTTTAGCAATAAAAGGACAAGTAAATAAACTTTGCTACATAAGTTCTTTATTAAGCAGGACAACTAGTATCTGACACGGATCTTCCGGCAATTCATGACGTTAATTGCCAAAATTAAACTTTTTAGCACAACAGAAAATTTATAAAACTTCGTCTAATGCTAGACGCCTTGCTTCAATGATCTTATCTATTTGGGCTAGCGTGAGGCTGTATGGGGGGAAATTCCAAGTCTCGGCTGCTGCTACGTATCGATCTTTTTCATTGCAAAACTCGTGAAGTGAATATCCCTTTCCGTCACCTATAATTTTCATCTTCAATTGAAGGGCGCTATGATTTAATAAGAACTCGTATGTTTGGGTCAATTTAGAGGATCCAATTACAATAAAGATGTCCTGAGAAACAAATGAGCGCCATGGGAGGTAAAACCACTCATTACGCCCATTCTTCTAACCCAACCCATCAGCTACCTTTAGTAGGAGCTAGGCTTCTACGTC
>MDTB01015018.1_pt1 | contig 11747 bp, 9 predicted proteins | sample 811161 | NCBI WGS metagenome assembly MDTB01 (sample SAMN05326650, study PRJNA326480) | marine metagenome | isolation source: seawater | place: Mediterranean Sea | collected 2009
AAGTATCATCGGCGCAGAAAGGCTTGACTTCCGAGTTCGGAATGGGATCGGGTATGACCCTTTCGCAATAATCACCGGCATTGGACTTATACATTAATAAAATTTGTTGTAAACAGTGAAATAGCTAGCATTTCTTATGTTTTTTTATTGCGTCTATATAACACTTCAATTCTATTTTTCCGTTTATTTTATAAACTTTTCTGCTTAAGTTCATATTTGTTAATGCTGAAGCAAATCTTTCTCCTTCTCTGGATGGTAAAAATTTTATTTTACTTCCAAACAGTTTAGCTACCTGTAAAACTGTATAACTCCTATTATTTGAAATACTATAATGTCTACAATCGTTCTTTTTCCATGCAAGAAAACATGCTTCAATTGTATCATCAATGTGAGTAAATTTTCTAGATTGAGTTCCAGGTTTTACAATTGTTAAAGGTTTTTTTTTTCTGAATTGTTCCTCAAATATACCAATAACAGTTGCCATTGGTCCTGAACAAATTTGATTGGGACCATAAACATTGTAAAAATAAATTACATCATACTTAAGATTAAACCATTTCTTGAGATTTTCTAACATTTCAAGATTTTTAGCTTTTGTAAATGCATACGGAGATAAATTTTTATCTTTTCCTTTATTTCCTAAACTTGCTGAGGTTGCTGAGTATATGCATCTAATCTTATTTTTAAGACAAAACTTAAACACTTCATTTGTGCCGATGGAATTAGAGTCTAAACATTCATTCATTTTTAAAAAACTTTGATAAATCCTAGAAAATTCACCAAAATGAAATATTGAATTTATTTGTGACTTATATTTTTCTAATATCTTGGATATATGTTTAGTATCACTCTTAATATATTTAACTTTTTTATTATAAATCTGATTTTTTATTTTTCCTGTTGAATAATTATCGATAGAGATAATATTAAACCTAGTTTTCTTTATCAAATATTTGATTAAGTTTGAACCAACAAAACCAGCTCCTCCAGTAACAATTAAAAATTTTTTCATTATTTAAATCTTATTATTTTTTTAAAATTTAAAACTAAGTATATGTAGACTACTAATTGAGAAATTATAATTAAATAATAGCTTAAACTTGAAAACATTAAAATAAATAAAGGGGTAAAAGTGATAAACGCTAATATATATATAAGATTAGTTTTACCATATTCTTTTTGAATTATATGATGAATGTGAGTAGCATCAGCCATAAAAGGATTTTTTTTATTTAAAGATCTTGTAATAAATAGCCTTACCATATCTAAAATTGGAATTAATAAAATTATTACTATTTCTTCAGCATAAATGGAACGATCAAAATTGTAATTTGAAATTATTAGATATGATACAAGAAACGTTAAAAAATAAACTCCATTATCACCTAGATAAACTTGATTTCTAAAATTTAAGAAAGCGAAAATAAAAAGCATAAATATAAACAAATATCCAATCTCTACGAAAAAACCTTTATGTAATAAAAAAATAAATATTGCTAAAAAATTTATAAATGACTGTCCGTTTGAACCATCAAACATATTAAATGCTACCAACAAACTAAAAATACATATCAGAGTGAAAAAAATACTGAAATTTCCTAACAAAATACTATGATCAAAAAAAGTAGTTCTTATTTCTTTAATTTGAAACCTCTCTTCAAAATAAACATAAAAAAATATAGGTATAATTAATAAAATTGTCTTCAATGACGATTTTAGCTCATACTTGTCATCATAAACACCTATGAGAAATAAAATAGTGACTGTAGATAAAAGTAAAGAAAGCTCTTTATAATTAGTAATGAGAAATAGGCTTGATATATAGTCAAAATTATCCCCTTTTGATAAACTATAAATTATTGTAATCAAAAATAATGAATAGAAATACATACCTCCGATGCACGAAACTTTTATTTTTTGAAGTTTCCTCATGCCATCAGGATAATCATATAAATTAATTTTTCTTGATATTTTATTAAAAAAAAGGATAAAAATTATTGAAAAAAAAATAGTAATTAAAAATAAAATCATTTGACTAGATTTAAATATAAAAAAGGTAAAGTAATACTATATATATACCAATTATTAAAAATGTTTCCTGAAGGCAAAAGAGGTATTAATGTCAAAAAGTAAAACAAATACAAATTAGTTAAACAGAAATTTTTATTTTTGTATAAAAATTGACTAAATAATTTAAATATTAAATAAAAGGAAGCCATGATATAAAATGAAAATCCTAAAATTCCAGTTTCAGCAAGAACTTGTGACAAGATATGATGTGGATGTGTGGCACATCCTCTTTCTTCGTAAATGCCATAATCTTTCTCAGTACAAAGTTTCCTAAAATTATTAGGACCAACACCAAACAATTTATTATTTAAAAACATATTTATTGAGGTTTTAATATGCGCCTCATGTGCGGTGCTAAATATATAAATGTTATTATTATTAATTTTAAAATTAAAAAAATTAAGTCTTTTATCAACACCTTTAAGGATTTCTTGATTCTCGATAACATTATTATCATTTTTTCCTAATATTTCCATAAAAGTGGAATCGACATACCTATTTTTTATTGAGGGTATAAAAAATACTACAAGAATAATTGAGAGAAGAAATACAGAAACTGTTAGGATTTTAGAAAAAATATTTAATTTAGATAATATTATCAAACCAAAAATAAAAAATGTTATTAAATATGTTGCCGACCTATCGTTGCTTAAGACCATACAAGACAAAGTTAAAATCAACAAAATAAACAATTGTAAGTTTATTCTCAGATTTAAATTTTTATATTTAAAGAACCATAAACCTAAGAAAATTGGGATCATTTTAGATAAATATGAGCCCATGATATATTCTTCCTTTCTAAAATGCATAGTCATTCTATTAATTTCTGATAATTCTGTCCCAAAAATACTTGTTTTTAAAAAATATTGTGAAAATCCATCAAATATTAAAATTGTGAAAGTAATACTTAAAGTGATGAATGTAATATTTATAATTTTAATTCTAGACTCAGATACAATATAATATTTAAATATGTAGTATAAAAGAATATATCTAAATAAAAGTACTGATGTAAATAATGAATCAGGTTTAAAATCTGATAAAAATGAACTTATAATTAAATATAAGTAAAAACTTATTATCCATAAATCAAATTTATCATACTTAACTGTTTTTTTAGAGACAAAAAATAATAAAATAATAAAAAATACTAATGTTTCTACAATTGCTGGACCAGCTGCTAAGGCAAACGGTAAAAAGGATAATAAAAAAATATTTAGGTTTTCAATTTTTTTTATAAATACCATTCGCTTTTAATATTTTGCATCTTAGATTTTAAATCAAAAAATAAACAATCCTTATTGCCTAAATTTATTATTTTTTTTTCTTTTTTAATTAATTCTTTGTGAGGAACGGCGATTATAATACAATCAAATTTCTTTTGGTTTTTTGGAAAAGTTGTTAAAAAATTTTTTGTAATTTTAATTTTAATATAAGGATCGTAAATTTGAATATTTGAATATTTTTTTATCAAATTATTTGTTAATTTTTCAATTTGAGTATTTCGATAATCAGAACAATTTTCTTTAAAAGTATATCCAAGTACCAATAACCTACTGTTTGATTTCAATTTTTTTTTTTTTAAAATTTTTAAAATCTCATTTGAAGCATATTGTGCCATGTTGTCATTTATCTGTCTTCCAGCTAAAATAACTTTTGGCTTATAACCTAATTCTGTTGATTTAAAAGTGAGATAATATGGATCTACACCAATACAATGACCACCTACAAAGCCAGGTTTATAATTATTGAAATTCCACTTTGTGCTTGCTGCTTTTAATACTGAATTGATATTTATTTTCATTTTTTTAAAAATTATGGATAATTCATTCATTAGGGCTATGTTTAAATCTCTTTGTGTATTTTCTATTACTTTTGCTGCTTCGGCAACTTTAATACTTTTTGCATTGTAAACTCCTGCTTTAACAGTTTTTTTATAAATATTCGAGATTATAGAGAGAGTTTTTTGAGTATCGCCAGAAACAACTTTTATTATATTTTGAAAATTATGTTTTTTATCTCCTGGATTAATTCTCTCAGGAGAGTAACCAACGAAAAAATCTTTTTTCCATTTTAGACCTGACAACTTTTCTAAAATTGGAACACAAACTTCTTCTGTAACGCCTGGATAAACTGTTGATTCATATACAACAATATTATTTTTCTTTATTATTTTTCCTATAGTTTTTGTTGCATCTATTATTATTCTTAAATCGGGGTTTTTTAAATTATTTATTGGAGTGGGCACTGCAACAATAAAAATATCTGTCTTTTTTAAATCTCTTAGATTATTAGTTATACTTAGTTTTTTTAAATATTTAATTTGTGACTTAGATAATTCTCCAGTTTTGTCAATGCTATTGTTTAGATCAACTATCTTCGATTTATTTTTATCAAATCCAATAGTTTTAAAATTTTTTGCAAATTCTATAAACAAGGGAAGACCAACGTAGCCAAGACCAAAAACAGTTATATTTATATTTTTAAAAGATTTAATCATTTTTAATTTGATTTAAGTAATGCGATACAACATATTTTTCATCAAATCTATTTTTTTCGGCCAAATCTCTAGAATTCTTCCCAAATTTAATTTTGTCTTTTACTTTTAATTTATTAAATTTTTTTAATGCTATGTAAATTGAATTGATTGATTTAGGTTGAACTAAAAAACCATTAAAATTATCAATTACCATTTCTCTGCACCCACTTATATTTGAACAAATTACAGGTCTTCCTGAAGAAATTGCTTCCATTATAGATCTAGACATTCCCTCCGAATAAGTAGGTAAAATTAAACAACCATGAGATTTTAAAAGATTTCTTATATTTCTTACATTTTTCTTTAATTTTATATTGGTTCCAGATAATTTTTTTTTCAAATAATTAAAATGAATTGAAGTTTCATTATCTTGATCGATTAATACCGCTAGTGTAAGTTTTTTTCTTTTTTTAAAGTGTTTATTGAAAATTCTAAATGCACTAATTAATTCATAAATACCTTTATCGGATATCAATCTTCCAACAAAAAGATAATTATCACTAATATTTTTACTATATTTAATGTATTTAAACTTTGATAGATTAATTCCAGATCCATTTACTTGAATAATTTTATTTGATTTTATTCCAATTCTTTTTAAAAAATATTTTTCATAACTATTGTGAACAAAAATTTTTTTTGAACTTATAAAAGAAATTCTCATTAATATTTTTACAAGTAAAAACAACAATCCACCTCTATTTTTTGCTGTTCCGAGTCCACTTAAAGTTGGAAAGAAAGAAAATTTAAAAGAATTATTAGCTATACCGCAGTATAAATTTGGTTTTAGTGTAAATGAAAATACATTAACCGGTTTTTCTTTTTTTAAAATTCTTACGAACTGATAAAATAATTTAATATTTTCAAATAAATTTTTTGTTTTACTAGAATATTTTAAATTTTTAATAATTACATTTTTCGGGAATTTTTTATTAATAATTTTAGTATTTTTTTTAAAGTCACAGTAAATTACTATTGGACCAATTTTTGATAGTTCAATTATAAATTTATATCTAAAGTTATATATATTCCATAACGAATTAGAGATTATTAAATTTTTCATAATTTACAAAATTATTTAAAAAATTAAATTATTTCATAAATCTTTTTTTGCAATTAATTTAACAATTAAATATTTAGTATTTTAAAATGCTTAGATAGTATGAATATACCAAGATTATAACTCTATTAACTTAAATAGTCATTTAATATGTAAAAAATTATAGTCCAACCAAAAAATTGAATAATTACCAAAAATTAGCCAAGCAAAAGTAATTATAAAATAAGAAACTGAAACGAAAATTATACCATGAAAATATTTATTATTTTTGCGTTGAATGACTTTGCTAAAAAAATTACCGCAAACAATTATTTGAAAAATTATTAAATAAAAAGATAGCCTGTCACTAACAGTTGAAAATTGTGGAATTATGAATCCTACAAATATCATTAGAACTGATAAAAAAAATTGATAATCTAATAAAAAATTAAAGTTTCTAGAACTGGATAAAAATTTTTTTCTATATTTATAATATACTACGCAACAAATTACCAAAGGTATTGCTCTATATATTGCGCCTGCTGAAATTCTTCCCAATCTAACAAATTGCTCATATGCAACAAATAATAAGTGATTATAAAAGAAAATTAGTATTATGGAAATAAACAAAATAAATAAAACGTTTCTGATATTTTTTAAATGTATAAATAGATAAATTGGCATAAATATAATGGCAGATATGTGCGTTGTCACAGAAAGTATGAAAAATAGTGTTGACAGATAATTTCTTTTTCTAAAAAGAAACTCAGTTGAAAGAATTATAAAAGTTAAACACAAAGTTTGTCTGACATAACCCATAATACCATTGAAATAAACCAATGAAAAAGCAATCAACAATAATAAAATTATGTCAAATTTTAATACTTTCCCTAATCTATAAAGAGAGAAAAAAAATGCTGAAGCTATAATTAAATTTACACCATAAATACCACCACCTATTAATGAAACGAAACTATTTAAAAATTCAAAAGTCAAACTCCATTGAAATTGAGGGTAATTATATGTGGCTCTTTCATAAACAAATAAGTAAGTTTCCCAATCTCCACCTACCTTCCACCTCAATGATGAGAATGAAATTAATAATGTTGATAAAAATATAAAAATATTATTTCTATCAATTTTAATTTTTTTAGTTTCAAGAAGTACAAAAGAAGCAAGTAAAATAACAAATATAGAAATATAAAGATAAATTGTCATAAACAAAATTATTTAAATTTTTTTTAAAATCCTCAACTTATTAAAACACTCTCTCTCAATTTCGATTATTTTATTTGGTGAAAGTAAGGTTTCAGCACTTTCTCTAATATTTTTTGAAAATTGTTCTGACAAATGTTTATTTTTCAATATTTTCAAAATAGAGCTTGAAAAAGATTTGTAATCACCTGTTTTTATCAGAAAACCACTTATTCCATCTTTCACAATTTCGGAGTGCCAATCAATATCGTATCCAACTACAGGCAAACCAGCGAATGAAGCTTCTGCTAATGCACGACCAGTATGAGTTGCCAAAAAACATGAGCAGTTTGGTAAACATCTAGATAACCATTCTTGATCTTTTTCACCTAATAAAAAAATTCTTTTACTCAAATTATTATAAATTATTGCTTCCTTGAGATCATTTTCTTGTGAACCATGACCGACAATCAATAACTTTATATGAGGATCGCTTATATTTTTCATTATAGAAATCAAATCATTGACTCTTTTAACTTTTTCCAATCTCCCAACATAAATTAAATAAGTGAAGTTTTCATTTAAATTTAATTCTTTACTAAAAAAAAATTTATCTTTCCTTAATTCAGGTTTAATTAAGTGATTTTTATAAATTAATGATCCATATCTTACAATTTGCCCTTTGTCTCTTTTAAGACCGTTAGAAAAGGCATATTCTAGATTATCATAATTCGGAGCTATTACAAAATCCGCTTTTTTAAAAATAAACCTTTCAAAAAATTTTTCGATAGATCTAAAAATAAAAAATCTTTTCAAAATTGGCCTTTGAGTATCGTTATAGATTTTATCGAAGTTTCCACTTACACGGACTAAAAATGGTTTTTGTGTAATTTTTGACAATAGATAAGCAATTATTGAATTATAATGTGGATCATGTGCTTTGATATAGTCAATTTTTTCATCTCTAATTAATTTTTTTAAAAAAAAGAAAATTTCAATTTGAGAAAATAAAAAATTAATTATCCTTAATTTTCTAATTGCAAAATACCTGCCGATCTTGCCTTCAACAAAAAAATGATTATTACTAATTTTAAATATTTCAAATTTCCCAAAATTTTTTTTTTGATCTGAATTTGGAATTATACTTGCAAAAGGATGGACAGACCAAACTGTCTCGAAATAACCATTGAGATCTCTAGAATAAATGGCCTCATGTAATTTTTTTTCTTTAATAGCCTGAAATGTATATGAAGTATCTATTACTAATAATTTCATCTGTGTTGTTTATTGAGCCAATTTTGTAAAATTAGTATTGCCCATAATACTCCACCCTCATTAACTTTATTTTTTTTATGTTGGTTCCAAATTAATTTCACATTATCATAATTTATTATATTATTATTATTAGGGTTTTGGAAAATTTCCTCCGCCCATGGTTTTAATGTTGTACGTAATAAGTCATCAATAGGAATTGCAAAACCTGCTTTACTTTTAAGAATCAACCTATCTGGAAGATAATCTTTTAATATCTCCTTCAAAATCATCTTTCCGTTAGAACCTTTTATTTTATAGCTCAAAGGTATTTGCCATGACTTTTCTATTAATTTATGATCAAGAAATGGAGCTCTACTTTCAATGCTATTATGCATTGTTGCTCTATCTACTTTGCACAATACATCATTTGGCAGATAGTCCACTTGGTCAAAATACATGAAATTTTCTTGAGTTCCCAAATCATCAATAAATTCTTTTTTTTTTTGAAAACTATTTTTACTAACATTATTTGTTATTAAAAAAAAATTATTTTTTGAACTTAAAGAAGTCATCCTCTCATAAAGTTCATTGTCATTTTCAGTATCTATAAAATTAATAAATTTTTTTATTTTACTCCTAAAATTTTTAATATTTAAGAATGCTAAATACTTATCTATATTTGAATTAGGTAAAATTTTAAGAATTATATTTAAGTTTCTTTGCAATTTAGTAGGTATATTTTTTGAGAAGAATTTAATTAGATTTAAATATAAATATCTATTGTATCCTCCATAAAACTCATCACCTCCATCTCCAGATAAAATTACTTTAGCTTCCTTGCGCATTAGTTTTGAAATTAAATATGTCGGAATTTGACTGCTATCAGCAAATGGTTCAGAATATATATTTTCTAAATTTTCAACAAAATTTGTTATATCGTTATCCTTAAAAAAGAATTCATGATGTTGAGTACCTAAATAATTACTTATTTTTTTTGCTTGAATAGACTCATCAAAATTTTTATCTTTAAATCCTACTGTAAATGTTTTAATTTTATTTGAACTATTTCTTTGTAAGATAGATGTAATTAATGAAGAATCTATACCTCCTGACAAAAAGCTTCCTATTTGTACATCAGAAATTGTTTGCTTAAGCACAGTATTTTCTAAAATATTTTTTAAATCATTTTTTTCATCGGTAAATTTTTTAAGAGGACTTTGTCTACTATTTAAGTTATCTGTTATTAATTTTTTTATATTCCAATAACATTTTTTTTTTAAAAACGAAAAATTATCTTTTATTTCCAAGTAATGACCGGGATCTAACTTTAAGATAAATTTATATATAGAAAAAGGTGACCTAACATAACCTTTTTCTAAGTATTCTGGGATTATATCATAGTTTATTGAAAGATTTATTTCGTTTACTTTTCTAAATATTGAAATATCTGATCCAAAAATAAACTTATTCTCATGATGATAGTAATATAAAGGTTTTTCACCTATCCTATCTCTTGCTAAATACAATAAATTTTGACTCTTATTGTATAAAGCAAATGCAAACATTCCCTCTAATAAATTTAAGGTATTCTCAAAACCTAAAATTTGATTTGCTATTAAAATAGTTTCAGTGTCGGTATCACTTTTCCAACGAATTTTTTTGTCAGTTTTTTTCGCTAAATGATCTCTGATTTTTAAATGATTATATATTTCACCATTAAAACTTATGACCCAATCCCCAGAATGATCGTACATGGGTTGATTACCTCTATTTGAAAGATCTAAAATAGATAATCTTGTATGGCCCATGCCAAAGGAATTCCTCTGTTCAATAAAAATTGAAGAATTATCTGGACCTCTATTTATCAAACACTCGTTAAATTTATTTAAAATATTCTCTAAATTATCGCTTTTAGAGAAAATTCCTGAAATACCACACATAATCTGTTGCTAATAACAAATTTAAAAAATTTTTTTCAATATTTTAATATGATTTTTTAAAAAAAATAAGAAATAAAAAATTATTAGAGTAAAAAGAAAACTTATAATAAAACTTACAACATACATGTTAAAGTTTTTTTGAAATTTTTGAGAAATTACAATTTCAACAGGTTTGATGATCTGAAAATTAAAGTCTATATTAAATAGTCTTTTCTTAAGTTCATTTTTGACTTCGAGAATACTCTCTCTTAATTTTTGAGACTCATTTTGATCAAAGATAAATTTTTTTTCATTACTAAGGAACCTTGCGAAGGCTCTTTCAAAATCGTTGGTTTGAATATTTTCAAAATTCTTAAGATGATTTTCTAAATTAGTTCCTATCATATCTAATTTTTTAGAAAAACAATTTTTATATATCGACATTATATCATTTTGGTTTTTGGTTTTAGTATCAATGGGAGTAACTTTTTGTTTTATAGAAAAATCAAATTCATAAATAGAATAATTTATGTTTCGCATGGTTGTAAGTTTTTGTTCAATTAAACCACAATTTTTATTGATATTACTTTTTAAATATTTAGTTTTTTTTAATTCTTCATTAACAAAACTAAATATATTTCTTAAATCAAAGTAAAAAATAACAACATCTCCTAAAAGTAAAATGATTTCATTATTTTTAATTACTGATAAATTATTTGTTGGTAAAAGATTAATATCGCTGTCAAATAAAAGATTAATATCTCGTTCTATTCCTAAAGAATAAGACTCTGAAATCGAAAATTTTTCATTTGGTATAAATTTAATTATGGGTTCACCGTCAAAATATTTATTATTCATAAGTTTAATATTGTCTGTTGAATAAAAAGTGGAACGGGAAATATTATCGAGACTTAGAAAACCTCTTATATTATATTCGTAAGTTGTAAGTCTATTATTCTCGTTATTTATTCTTTTATCTGAAAAATAAAAAATTATAGGATATAAAATTATTAGTATTAAACCAAAAAATATAAAAGAATAAATATTTAATTTCATTATCAGGATTTTGTATATTTACTAATTGATTAATAAACAAGAAAATTATTTTAATGTTTGTAAAAAATAATTAAGATATCGTTTTTAAATAAATTTAAAAAAGTTCAAAAGGATTAAATGAGTAAAAATAATTTCAAAACTCTATTTTATAATTCAAAACTTCAATCCATAAAATTAAATAGTTATTTTAATATTTATGAAACAATTTTTGAGGAATACAGAAGAAAACCAATAACTTTTGTAGAGGTAGGAATTTTTGGAGGAGGATCATTATTTATGTGGAAGAAATATTTTCATCCAAGATCAAGAATTATAGGAATTGATTTAAATCCAAAATCTAAATCATATGAAAAATATGGATTTGAAATATTTATCGGTGATCAGGAAAGTGAAAATTTTTGGAAAAAATTTTATAGAAAAGTTGGAAAAGTCGATATCATACTTGATGATGGTGGTCATACAGACTTACAGCAAACTCAAACTTTTATTAGTTCAATTAAAAATATTAAACAAAATGGATTAATTGTAGTAGAAGACGTGCATACAAGTTATTTTGCTGAATTCGGAAACCCATCAAAAAATTCTTTTATTAATTACTCCAAAAAAATAATTGACTTAATTAATACAAGATATTCTGGATTTAAAAATTATAAAATTAAAAAAAATAAGATTTCAA
>MDTB01021532.1_pt1 | contig 11747 bp, 10 predicted proteins | sample 811161 | NCBI WGS metagenome assembly MDTB01 (sample SAMN05326650, study PRJNA326480) | marine metagenome | isolation source: seawater | place: Mediterranean Sea | collected 2009
GGCCTCGGCGTAATCCATAGCCAGATCACGCGCTATAGCGTCATAATCGATATAGAACTGAATAGATTCCGGAATTTCACCAAATAGCCCTTCCTCCACAAATTGCTCGGCTAGTTCTTTCATACTGTCCACTTCATAAATCTGGATATCAAACTGATCGGGGCTGTCTTTTCCTAGCTCAAAACTATATCCGGCTTCACCTACTGCCAAAATCACATTGATCTTCTGATAATCTTCCCACTCATCCACGGCTTCAAAATAAGCGCCGATATCGCCTTGATGAACGCCCAAAGCGCGGAATAGGGCGCAATCAATATCCTCACCATCAATAAACTGGATTTCGAATTCCTCGACCGGCTCGCCATAAGAGTTTTGGAGCTTAGGGTCTAAACGCACAAAGGTACAAAATCAGCAATAGGATTTTATGTTATTGGTTGCCTGTGTTTTGCAACGATGCGGGAAATCGTAGCTTCTGAGACATTGTAAAGGCGCGCCATCTGCGCTCCGGTTTTACGATCTGAGAGAACATTTTCGATGATGTCTTTTTTCTGATCGTCGCGAAGTTTTGGTCGGCGGCCACCGACACGGCCTTCGGCTCTGGCGGCATCAAGACCGGCTTTTGTACGCTCACGGATCATCTCACGCTCGAACTCCGCGAATGCTCCAACCATTTGCATCATCATGCGCCCTGCGGCATTCGTGGTGTCTATGGATTCCGTCAGGCTTTTAAAACCAGCACCGGCATTATCAATTTTTTCCATGATGACGAGCAGGTCTTTCAGTGATCGTGAGAGACGATCAAGCTTCCAAACCACGACAACATCATCCTTGCGGAGTTGATCAAGCATGGTGTGTAGTGCTGGACGATCCCAACGTCCACCGGATGCCTTTTCCTCAAATGTTTTTTCAACGCCTGCTTCTTTAAACGCTTTGATCTGTAATCTTGCATTCTGATCATCGCCTTTTGAGATACGGCTATATCCAAAAATCACATTCCATCCTTTCACAAACGGTCGTTTAGAAAAGGCTTTTGGCTGTTATGTATTTACGCGCAGTTTGTGCTTGCAAAAACCTCTTTCACTATTTACTCAAAAGGTAACGCGTTTCAGCAAGAAAAGAAAGGGTATTTCACATGCCACGTATGAATATTCTCAGCACCGGTGAAAAAGATGAATTTGACACCCCTCCGATTTTTAACAGTGCGCAGAGAAAACAGTTTTTTGAAACACCGCCCGATCTTATGCAGGAAGTTAACAAACTTCGTACACCAGCCAACAAAATTGCGTTTGTTTTAGCCTATGGATATTTCAGCGCCGGAAAACGGTTCTTTTTATCTAAACGCTATTATCGATCCGATATTGAGTATGTCTCCCGTAAATTAGGTTTTGCTCTCGATGCATTTGATCCTACGCTATACCCTCAGAGAACCGCTCATTATCATCAAACGCTTATTTTAACGCTTTGTGGTTTCAAAGTCTGGGGACGTGACACAGAAAACTACATCCACCAAGAAATCCGCTCTATGGTTCTCTCAAACCTAAAGCCCAATCTTATTTTTTGGCGCTGTGTCGATTTGATGATCAGGGAGAAAATTCAAATCCCCGGATATAACCGGATTTCCGACATGGTCCTGAAAGCGTTACAAGCGCGTAAAAATGATCTGACGGCATTAATTCAAGCCTCTTTAAATACAGAAAATCAGGCGCTTTTAGATGGATTATTTCGTAAAGATGACGATATTAACCAAAATTCTGAGAAATCACCGTACAAGCTGACAACACTGAAAAAAATCTCACAATCCAGTAAACCTGCAAAAGTCAGCGAAAGACTGGATGATCTGCTCTATTTGAAAAACCAATATTATCAACTTCAGCCTGTGTTTTCAGCATTAAATCTGGATCATGAGGCTATCCGGTACTATGCCGGCAGCGTTATCAAATCCAGAATCTTTCAAATTTCTCGGCGGGAGGAGGAAGACCGCTACTTGCATGTCACCGCTTTCATCGCCCATCAGTTTTTCTCATTGCAGGACAATTTAGTGGATGTGTTTTTAAGCACAGTCAAAACCTTTGAAAATTCGGCCAGCCGTGAGCATAAAGAGCAAAGTTTTGAACGCCGGAAAGAGCAGACACGCTCGGTACAGGTCTTGCTGGATAAAATAGAAATTGATATTTTTGGTGTTCTGGACGGTATCCAGACAATATTGAATGACCAAGCTATTGATCCTGCCTTGAAAATCACTGAAATCACAAGGATTTTGAAAGTTGGTTACCCCCATATTCAGGATGCAAAAAATGAGCACTCCACCCTAAAGCAGGATATTGAACAGTATGTCTCGGATGGCCAATATTATGAAATCCTAGAATCCCGTTCTTTGAAGCTACAAAAACGGGTTGGCCGCATAATCAAAATGTTGGATTTTCAGGCCGAAAATAGTGCTGACGATTTAGCACAAGCTCTGGAATATTATAAGGACAAAGATGGAAATATCAATAAATCAGCGCCCTCCGGCTTTCTATCACCAGCAGAGTATCATGCTGTTTTCAGCGAAAATGGCTCATTTCGCACCTCATTGTACAAGGTGTTTTTGTTCCAGCATATTGCCTCGGCGATAAAATCAGGAACTTTCAATTTACAACATTCCTATAAATACCAGTCTTTGGATAAGTATATGATCAGCAAAGAAAGATGGGAGGCCGATAAAGAGGCTCTGATGCATCGAGCCGGAATGCAGGATTTTAGCAATCCCCGTGAAGTGCTTGAAATATTGGACAAAGCACTGCACCAGCAATATCAGACAACAAATGCAAATATCGCCGCCGGAGAGAATTTGTTCATTAAAATCAGCAAGAATAAGGCCTATAATGTGGCCACGCCAAAACAGGATGAAATCGAGTCTGACCCGCTCAAACAGTTCTTCCCTGAGCAAAATTATGTGCCGCTCACGGAAATTCTTTCAACTGTTAATCATCACAGTGGTTTTCTGGGAGAATTTCAGCATTGGCAAAACCGCTACACTAAAAACAGCGCCACGAACAAATTGCTGTATGCCGGAATTATGGGGCTGGGCTGTTCCATCGGCACACGTAAAATGGCGAAAATTTCCCCGAACATCAAAGAAAATGCGCTGCAACACACCGTTAACTGGTACTTTTCTTTGGAAAACGTGCAGGCCGCCAATGACGCCGTGATTAAGCTTATGGATCAGATGGAGCTGCCTAACATCTACCGCAAAAACCGTGACACTTTGCATACAGCCAGTGACGGTCAAAAATTTGAAGTCCGCTCGGAATCATTAAACGCCAATTATTCCTTCAAATATTTTGGTAAAGGCCAAGGGGCAAGCGCCTACACGTTCATTGATGAGCGCAATCTCCTTTGGCATTCCCTTGTGTTTAGCGCTTCCGAGCGGGAAAGCGCCTATGTTGTTGACGGCCTCATGCGTAATGATGTCATCAAAAGCGATATTCATTCCACCGACACGCACGGCTACAGCGAAGCCATCTTCGCTACCACGCATATGCTGGGATTTTCTTACGCGCCGCGGATCAAAAACCTGAAGAAGCAAAGCCTTTACATCTTCAAATCCGGACAACATGCTGACAAGAGTAACTGGTATATCAAGCCTGATAACTACGTGAACGCCGATCTTATTATCCAGAATTGGGATGATATTTTAAGATTGATCGCCACGATCAAACTCAAGGAAACCAGTGCTTCTGATATATTCAGGCGTCTCAATTCATATTCGAGACAGAACGTTTTATATAAAGCACTGAAAGCTTTTGGGCAGATCGTAAAATCTCTGTTCATTTTACGTTATATCGATGATGTGCAGCTCCGTCAGGACATTGAAAAACAGCTCAATAAAGTTGAGCTTTCAAATAGATTTACACGTGCCATTGCCGTCGGCAGCCCCCGCGAATTCCTACATGCTGAAAAAGAAGAACAAGAGATTGCGGAAAGTTGTAACCGGCTCATCAAAAACGCCATCATCTGCTGGAATTATCTGTATTTGTCACAAAAACTGGCTACGGCTGAAAATGACAATAACAAGCAGATTTTACTGAAGGCAATTTCAACGCATTCGCCAATGTCATGGGCGCATATCAACCTGCTCGGTGAATATGATTTTTCAGATGAAAAACTCAAAGATTCATTCGGCATTAAACCGCCAAAAATGGCGGCATAGAAAAAATCCTATTGCTGATTTTGTACCTTTGTGCGTTTAGACCCAATAATATGATCATTTCCATCATGGCCATTAAGTGTGTCATTGCCAGCATTACCAAATAGCCAACTACCAGAATTATGTGCTTCTAGAGTGTCACCGCTAGCGCTACCAATAACCTGCTCTAAATTCATCAAAACATACTGACCGCCTTGGGCATCAGTGCCATTTTGAGCGTTTAGGGATATGGTGACTCCCTGTGAGTAATCTGAAAAATCTACAATATCGCCGCGCCCAATATGACCAAACCCATTAAATAAGGTATAGCTTTGCCCTTCTGCACCCTTAAAGATATCGTCATTACTCGTGCCACGAATAACTTCAATAGAGGCAAGCTCATCAATATAGCTCTGATTTTTAATGTCATATTTGACGATATTGTTCGCTAAGTCTGCTTGAATACGAACGCCAAGTGAAGAAATCGTGCTTTTAATATCTGCGTCCAATGCACTGTAATCAACTGTATCCGTCCCGCCGGCGCCATCATATTTATGCTCTTCTCGCGCCGTGTAGAAAGTATTATCACGAACATTACCAATAATATGCTCAAAGTTTTCAAAAGTAATTATGCCGCTATTTGTAGAAACACTTTTACCAATAACATCAATGATCGAGGCATCAATATTATCACCAATAATTAGCTTATCTTTATCGCCGCGCGCCTGACCGCCATTAAGGTGCAGTAGAGCCTTATCATTCAAAATATGAAATTCATCTGCATAATTAGAGCCAACAATCCACTCTACATCAATAATGATATCCTTATTCGCCGTGAGTGAACCTTTTTGAACCTCGCCAATGTAGCCTAAAGCAGAGTGGTCGACTGAAGTGTTAATTTTAACATTTAAAGCACGGTTTAACGAGCTGTAGGTGAGAGTATCTATATCTTGATTTCCGTTGATGAAATCATCGCCATGACCGCCAATAAATATGTCATCACCTTCATTGCCATAGATTTCATCATTACCGTACCCACCGATTAGGGTATCGTTTCCTGCACCACCGATTAGGGTATCTGCACCTTTATAACCAACTAACAATCCATTCTTTTCATGATTAGCCGTACTTAAAACATTATCAGCATCATCACCACGCCTGTAAACGACATCTTCAAATTCAAAGGCAGTTGTCTGCGCACCATTAGCTAGATCATTCGCACGATCGGCATAAAAATCATTTACCCTAACTAGATCATCGTTAAACGGATTTGACCCCATTGTTACTTTAAGTAAATCGCCGTTCTGATCAAAATCTACATCACCAAAATATAGCCCATCAAAATAGATTGTAGTAAGGCCGGTGGATTCATTTTCATTATTAATCTCCAGCTCCGCATGAACATCCGTAAAATTATTCCATTCCAACAAAATAGTGTCATTACCATCGCGTTTATGGAACACGGTGGTGGTAGTTGCACCTCCATCATAGATATAAGCCGTAAAAATACTGTCTCCACTGCCATCCAGCAACCCCATATGGCCGGGATAATCAACCGGATCATGCGGCACGGTTGTGCTGCCGTCATCCCACGGCGTATTCTCACGAAAATCATATCCCACGGCGTTCATTACAGAATTAACGACAGAGCCACTATTCGGGCCGAGTAAGTCATAATCAATGCCGCTTTCATAAAGACCATGTTGATTAATCATTGGATCGCCCAGTGTCAGAGCAAATTCCCACATATTATTGAAAGCATCTGTTGCCGCGGAGCCTTCTAAAAGAAGGCGAAAATCTTGGTCGGCGGGTGTTTCATCAGGGAAACGGTAATCATAGGAAAACCTAGCGTCATCCCTAAGTTCAACGATAATATTAGCGCTGGTAACATCGGGATCATTTGAGTATTCGACAACTTTGTTTGATCCAGAGTAGTTTTCTTTTGGGCCGCCACGAATAATCTTTTGGTCATCCGTTGTGGTTAAATCACCATCCGCATCATAGAAAATATAAGTATGATCATAGCCTGTATCTATATCGAATATAGGTTCAAGAACATCATATCCAGCAATGTATAGTTTAGCGCTCATTTTTTTGATCCTCTCTTAATTTTTCATCTACATTTCGCAAGGTTTCTCCAAAGTTTGGATGTCCTGCACCCGCTATGAGGCGATCATTTTCATCAAAGAGAACTTGCAATTTTGCTCCGCCTTTCCACCCCTGCATATATCGTGGAAATCTGTAAGCGCATAAATTGTTCCAATCGCTGCACCCGTACTGTTCAACACCACCAACTTCTACCAAGACATGTTCGACAAACTCTTTCGACGTACCCAAAGGAAAGAGCCTTCGAAACGCTTCATGCAGACTCATTTCCTTGCCTTCCCCATAATCCCTAAAACTAAATTTATCCGGATTAAAATTCGGATCACTCGGGTCGGTCACTTTCGTCGGACTACACGCTCCTATAGAAGCAATCAATAGTAATGTTAAAACTAATTTCTTTAAGCGACTCTCTTCACTCATAAATTATCTCCAATATTTAATCTGCATTGAGATAATGGCGTATTTTTATGACTGATACGAGTCATGGCTTCCCCCATATCACCTAGTATTGATGGTGATTCGCATATTTTCGTATATTTAATTACCATGATTAGAATCTCTTATCAATCCACAAGCAACTAATGATGTAGTGGATTCTACTCTACGGGATCTATGGACGGCACATCAGTATATACGGGGCTTTCACTAACGTCTGGACTAGTAATTTTATTAAAGGAAGTTGCATTAAAACTATTACTCATCTTTACTTTTGAGTATTTTACTGGGTTATGTTCTTCAGCACTTTTTAGCTCTAATCCCATGCCTATTTCCCAGCTGCTGCGCATGGTTTTTTGCTCAGATTTAGAACTCTTCTGCTTTGGAACCTTCCCACTCAAGGCACCTTTAAGTTGTATTTCAGCTTCGTCTTTTGGGTAAGCTTCTGCCCTATATTGAGACGGTATATTTGCTCTTTTAACGGCTGCTTCCTCACGCACCTTTAAGAGCACTTTGTCATTAAATCTGTGTAGCTGATCAGCGCGTAAATTAAAATGCCCTATCCGGGTTTCTGGCTCTATAGAAAGCACTTGCCCTTTAATAGGATCGAGACGCCTAATCTCTTGGCCCTTTTCTTCTATAATATCAGTGAAGGGCTTGATCCTGGAATGCGCTTTAATAAAATAGCGATCCTGCGCGTTTTCTTTTGTGAGGAGCTTATCATCTAACGCTTGAGCTCCCTTCTGATCTTCTAATTTTAATGGCGTAATCCGCTGCTTATAAGACGCTTTTTTATTTACCAGTTCACTTGGTTTTTCGGATAAATGCTCATTAAATCTAGCAGCTAGAACTTCAATATTTACTTTAAGGCTAGCCCCATAAAAAGAATAAAGCTGAGCGCTTAAGTTACTGCTTTTCAATGATAAATTTGTTTCAGGATTGTCCGTTTCGTTATTATGGGCGTTAGCCTGAAGGACGTTTTTAGACGAGCGCTCCGGAGCTTTAATATCTTGCTTAGAGCCTTTTAAATCTTCTCTTATAAGCTCTGCTTTGAGAGAGAGTTTAAGAGAACTTTCTTCATTACTTAGGCGTTTATGGTGATGCGTTAGGTTATTCTCTTGAGTACCGATTGGCGCTTTTGTTTTTTGTGTAGATCGGTGCGTAATATGAGCGTTTATATCGCGCTGAAGAGTATCTATAAAGATCTCATAACGCTTCGCTTCACTACTCTTAGATTGAAGCGCTTCTATTTGCCCTTTCATGTCTTGAATGCGAGCATGAATGCCAGTTCTATAGGCTGAGCTATAACGCGCTTGTTGTCTTTCACGTCGTTTTTGATGGCGCCTTTCTTCAGCGCGCTTCTCTAAAAACGATGTGAGCGTTGATGAAGAGCCAGAACTCAACGTCTCTATGGCGCTGCTTATAAACTGTGAGAATGAACGTTTTAGCTTTGTGCTTAAAGAACTTCTCTCTTTAATATCTTCTAAGCGCTTGAGCCTGTGATCTAGTTTTTCTAAGAGATAATCAATCTCCTTAATCTGCTCCTTTAAGGGCACTTCACTAAAAGCGGCGCGCTCATTATTTACGCGCTTAATAAGCGCGTTAAACTCTTGACGGTTTAAAGGTTCATTTACCCCATATTGATAAGTCCTGCCTCCTATGAGCTTATCAATATCAAAGCTTTTACTGTGCTGCTGATTCTCTTCAGTTAAAACCAGAGGATCTTTGGCAAGAATGTCTACAGCCAAAACAGCGCCGCCGCCAGATCCTGAAGAGCTCTGATCACCGCCTTCTTGTGAACCATCTTTCGTGCCTTCGTCATCAGTTTCATCATCCTCATCGCTAGATCTGTGCTCGATTTCATCAGAGGTAAATTTAGGCTGAGCCTGACCTTCCCCGTGCCAGGCATGGGGCCCAACATGAATTTGCGGGATACGATCAATACCCTGCTCTTCTAATGACCTATGATCAATCTGCACATCGCCATGGCCAGCCCTGCTGAGCGCATCATTACTTAAGGTCTCCCAGACCTTTCTGATAAGCTCAGTCTCTTCTTTGCCTGTAACCTTATCATCAAGAATGCGGGTTTTAGCGCCAAACCCTTCAGGCGTGAGTTCTCTGGTGCTAAAGAGAATATGAGCATGATAGTTACGTCTATCATGCCCCGCCTCTTCTACAGGCACATGAAGGGCTGTATCGATCGCTACGCTGTAGCGTTCTAGCAGCCACGAAGCCATAACGCGGGTAAGTTCTGCACGTTCGGCTTCAGATAACTCATGCGGTAGAGCCAGAATAAGCTCTCTTGCTACACAAGAGTTTTTACGGGTTTCTGCTTTCTCTACCGCATTCCATAGAAAGGCACGATCAGGAAGCTCTGAGAGGTGGTCTTTTTGTTGATCAGCGTCTGGCACGCCCATCTGTGCACCTGGAACAAAAAGATGAGATGTGTTTGAGGGAAGAAGGATAAAAGTTTCGGCAACGCCTGAGCGTTTATCATAGCGGTGTATTTTACCGGTACGCTCATCTTTGAGCTTAGTGCCGCTTCTATACGCCGCCGCCGCGACAGCAGAGTGGCCTTTACTTCTCGAAAACACTTTCAATGAACAATGATATATCGCCAAGGACGTTGTCCTTTTTTAACTCAGTTAAACTCAGCTCTTACGTTTACAGCTCCATGGAGTTGAGACCAGGGCTATGGCGATTAATTTGTTCACGCTTGTAAGAGCTTCCTGATCGCGCCGCCAAGCACGCAAACTACGAACCCGCAAGGGAAAAAAGTAGTTTGCATAAGTGCGCTATTAACGTCTAAAGCTCATATTAAACTTTGAAACTTAATTCTTTATTTACGGAAGGAAATTTATAAAGCGCAGGCTAAATTTAAGAGAACTCTCAGCCCTTCTATGACATCGAGGATATATTATCTCTGATCCAAGCCGTTAGCTCTTCTTCAGATAAATCACCAGAGGCAACTTTAAGCATTGTTAGTACACATGCTCCATCATCGGCTATCAGCTCAAAGTTATTCAAAAGCAAAAATAGCTCCATTACCACAAACGCCGTGCGCTTATTACCATCATTAAATGGATGGTTCTTGGCTATACCTACAGCATAGCATGCTGCTAATGCCGCAATATCAGGATTTTCATATAATGATAAGTTTTGAGGCCGAGCTAAAGCTGATTGCAAAAGCGTAATGTCACGCGTGCCTTGTAATCCGCCATGCTCTGCTATCTGTTCATCATGAATAGCGTGAACAGTGGATTCCAAAATCCATTTATATTTACTCATTTTGCAAGCTCACGCAGAACATTACGGCGTTTCTTCATAAGCTTACGCGCAGCGTCCATCTGCTCGGCAAATTCTGGATCATATGGCGTAATACGATAGCCAGATTGTGCCTCACTGAGCCATAATGTATCACCTTTCTCAACATTAAGATCATGAGCCGCATTTTTAGGTAAAATTACAGCTAAAGAATTTCCTACCTGTGTAACTTTTAGTTCCATATTAAAACCCCATTGTTATTACTTATATTATAACAAACGGGTAAGAGTGTCAATTGAGAACTTTTGCAACCTGCGTTTAACTTTGCGACAGAACCTGATCAAAAAGGATGCAAGTCTCATTTCTTCTTGCGGGGCGGCTATATTCATTGGTGTAAAGTCTATAGGTATAATCAGTTTTTTATAATTTATATTGTCCATATTTAGCAAAAATGGACATTTCTGTATTTTGCTGTTAGAATTGTGATATGGAGGTATATTATCATGAATATTAGTTTTACTGAAAAACAAGAGCAATATATTGCTTCCCAGATAAAAACGGGAGATTTTCAAAATGCCAGTGAACTGGTTCGTGACGCTTTAAGGCTACATGAAGTCTACAGACATCGTGTTATAGAGGAGCTACGTTCTGAAATAGCAAAAGGCTGGGATGGCGAAACAAGCAAACGTAGTGCAAGCGACATTGCCAAAGCTAAAGCACAGAAAGTATAATTTATGCCATGACAAAGGTTATATTATCCAAAGCTGCAGATGCAGACTTAGAGGATATATTTGATTATACGTTAGAAGAATTTGGCCTAGATCAGGCCGTTTCTTACGTGTCTGAATTTGATGACACATTTGAAACAATATCAGAAAATCCAGAAATAGGCCGTAAACGCGAAGAAATCCGTGAAGAATTACGCAGCCTTGTCAAAGATAAATACGTTATTTTTTATCGAATTCTAATCGATCATATAAGGGTTGTACGTATTCTTCACGGCTCACGGGACTTGCCTAAATTTTTGGACTAAAACCAACTACAATTTTCACCACTGAATTAAGTGGAAAAACCCCCTTTATTTGTCGTAATTCATACTTACAGTCTTTTCAGTAAAACTATTTAAATCAGCGGCTTGCACTGTACTACCAAGCACATCCAGTATTATTATGCAGTTTGAAGCTCTCCCCCCTTACGGATTTGACTTGATACAGACCCTTTAAAGCCCTGGAATACTTTTGCCTTATCCAAATAAAAACTATAATCGCGCATGCTGTCTCTTCCTTTCAGATCCATCCTTTAAAGAATAAAGTAACTCACAACCTAGATATTGAGAAACCGAAAACTTTTAAACAAACTAAGTAGCAATATACAAATAATTAAACTTAAGAATATTATTTATTGAAAAAAAACAACCATTAGTATAGTAATTTCAATTCCATAAAAATAACTGAGTTATCTATGTAATAATGAAAATCATCACCCTAAGTCAAAAACCGAAAGCCGTCCTATTTGATCTTTCAGGCACGTTAATTAACTCATTACATCGTGGTGATCGAGATGTGCTTGATGAAATTTGTTATAAATACTCTGGTCAACCTTACTTAGAGGTACGAAAAAAGAAAGATCACAGCAAATCTTTACGCCATAATTTTAATAGGTTTTTTGATGGTGAAGGCTCAAAGGCTTATCATGAGTATATTGAAAAACTGACTGCCGCTATCCCTTTATCACCCGTATTTAATGGGGTAGCAGAAACATTAGCTGCTTTAAA
>MDTB01030626.1_pt1 | contig 11747 bp, 9 predicted proteins | sample 811161 | NCBI WGS metagenome assembly MDTB01 (sample SAMN05326650, study PRJNA326480) | marine metagenome | isolation source: seawater | place: Mediterranean Sea | collected 2009
ATTTTTTCATCTATCTATACTGGCATTGAGTAGTATTTTTTCAACTAAATTTTCAAAAGATATTCCTTTGTAATTAGCAATCTCCGGAACTAAAGATAAGTCTGTCATACCGGGTTGTGTATTAATCTCTAAAAGATAAAATTGATTTTTAAAAAATTTAAAATCCGATCTTGTTATACCCATACATTCCAAAGCATTATGTGCCTTTTTTGCAATTTGTAAAACTTCTTTATACTTAGATTTTTTCAAATTTGCTGGCATAATATGTTTGGTCTTTGCTGCTTTTGAGTATTTAGCTTTATAATCATAAAATTGTCTTTTTGGTTGAAGCTCAATTGCACCTAATGATTCTCCATTAATAACAGCGACTTGAATTTCTTGACCCCCGATATAGGGTTCGAAGATCAATTCTTCATATTTTTTAAAAAGAGATTTTACAGAATTATTAAGTTCTAGAATATTTTTAGTTATTTTCACTCCAATACTAGATCCTTCATTTATGGGTTTTACCACAATAGGAAATTTAATTCTTTTTCTTTTAATGAATGAAATCAATTTTTTTTTTATCATAATTTTCTTTCCCAAGCACAAAATACTCTGGAGATTTAATCTTATTTTTTTTAAATATTTCTTTTGAAATTATTTTGTTCATAGCATTAAACGAACTTATTACCCCTGAGTGAGTGTAAGGAATTCTTAAATACTCAAAATAACTCTGAGCAACTCCGTCTTCGCCGTCTTTTCCATGAAGAGCATTAAAAATCACATCTACTTTATTTCTGTCGATTAAATTGAATGGTTTTTTTTTAGGATCAAAAGTTAAAACTTTATAACCCATTTTCTTTAGTGCTTTAACGCATGCTTTTCCGGTGTCAAGACTAACTTCTCTCTCTCCAGATGTGCCTCCTAGCACAACTAGTATTTTTTTATCTTTCATAACCAATAATTTTAATTTCTAATTCGAGAGTAACTCCAGTTTTAGACTTTACCTCTTTTTTTACTTTATTTATTAATTTTTCTATATCTGAAGCTTTCGCTTTTCCATTGTTAATAAAAAAATTACAATGTTTTTTAGAAATCTTTGCGTCTCCTTCGTAAAATTTATCACAGCCTGATTCTTTAATCAGCATCCATGCTTTTTTTTTATTATTATTTTTAAATGTACTGCCGCAGGTTTTTATTTGACTAGGTTGAGATTCCTTTTTTTTTTGAATTAATTCATCCTGTTTTTTTGAAATCAAATTTTTTGAAAAAATAGCTCCCTTAAGTATTGCAGATAATATTATATAATTTTTTGGAAGATCTGTTCCTCTATAGTAAAATTCAATTTCCTCATTTTTAATCTCTTTTTCTTGACCCTTTTCATCAATGACTTTAATAGATAGAAGAATCTTGGATATATCTGAGCCATAACATCCACTATTCATTATTATTGCTCCTCCTATAGAGCCAGGAATACAAGATAAAAATTCCATGCCACCTATATCATTGTTTTTTGCAAAATCTGAAACTTTTCTATCTAATGCAGCTGCACCAACTTCAATTGTATCTTTTTCTAATAATTTAATTTCTGAAAATTTTGAACTTAATTTAATCACCACACCCTTTACACCAGAGTCTCTGATTAGTGTATTTGATCCTGCTCCCAATATATGAAAATTATAATTGTTGTTTTTAATTTTGCTTAAAAATTCTATTAGCTGATTTTTGTTTTCAGGTCTAAAAAAAATCTCCGCAGGACCTCCTAAATTGAACCAGCTATACTTTGATAAGTTTTCGTTTATTACTAAATTCTTACCAAATTTTTTTTGTAAAAGATCTGTATCTAAACTCATAAACTAAATTTCAGTTCTCTCATCCAATGAGAGATGGAACCGGCACCCATACCAATTATAATTTCATCGCTCCTTAAATTCTTTTTAAAATAATTAGATAACTCATTTTGATTTTTTACAAGCACTACTTGAGTTTTAGAATTTTTAGATATCAATTTTGCAAAATGCAATAAATTAAAATTCAAATTTTTCTTTTCACCCGCTGGATATATAGGACAAATTAAAACTAAATCTGATTTTATGAATGATTTAGAAAAAGCTTCTTTTAATGAAATTACTCTAGAATATCGATGAGGTTCAAAAACTGTAATAATTTTTCTTTTATTATAAACTTCATTTACTCCATCTAAAACTGAAGAAATTTCTGTTGGATGATGAGCATAATCGTCAAAAAATTCATTTTTATTTTTTGTAAAAATTTTTGTCATTCTTCTTTGCACCCCGGAAAAGCTTTTTAATGCTTTTTTAATAATATCAACTCTAACTCCCAAATTTATACAAACTGCCACAGCCGCAGATGCATTAAGGACGTTATGTTTTCCTATTAATTTTAGATTAATATTTCCAATTTTTGTCTTACTATTTTTTAAATTTTTATAATGTAAATCAAATAATGAATGATCAACATTATATCTTACATTGCTAATTCTGTAATTAGCTTTTTTGTTAAATCCATATGTTAGTATATTTTTATTTTTTATTTTGCTTAAAATTTTTTTAATATTCTTATTATCAATGCAAATTAAAGATTTTCCTATTGGTGGGGTTTTATTTATAAATTGAACAAATGCATTTTCTAAATTTTTATAATTTTTATAATAATCCATATGTTCAAAATCTATATTGGTAACAATTGAATAATTGATTGGTAGCTTTAAAAAACTACCATCAGACTCATCTGCCTCCAGAATAGCCCAATCACCTTTTCCTAATTTAGCATTACTATTAAATGAATTTATTACTCCTCCGTTAATAATTGTTGGATCTAATTTTTCATCAGATAAAATTTTTGCTACAAGTGAAGTTGTGGTCGTTTTGCCATGGGATCCAGTAATTATTATATTTTTTTTTAATGAAACTACATTAGCTAAAACATCTGCTCTTGAGTAAGTGGGTATTTTCTTTTTTTTAGCTTCTTTTATTTCTACATTATTGTCTTTTACAGCAAAAGATTTAACGATAATCGTTGCATTTTTTATATTTTTTCTAGAATGTCCTATAAAAACTTTAATACCTGCTTTTGAGCAGTTTGATGTACTTTTATTTTTATTTTGATCACTGCCTTGAATCTTAAAACCCATGGTTTTCATAACTTGGGCTAAACCACTCATCCCTATTCCCCCAATACCTATAAAATGAATGATTTCCTTTTGTCCAATTCTAATATGTTTCATTTATTAAATTATCTATTTCTTTATCTATATTTTTATAAACCGATTTATCAGAATATTGTCGTTGCTTACTTTTTGTTTTATCTAATAATGACCTATCTTCATGAATTAGTTTAATCAATTTAAATAATTTTTTGTTTAAATCTTTTTCTTCTATTAAATAGCTATACTCATTTTTCTCATAATAAATAGCATTTTTTAGTTGATGATTGTCAGCTGATGAAGGTAGAGGGACAGAAATAAAAGGTATTCTGACATTAAGTAATTCTGCTAACATTGAAGAACCTGAGCGAGTTATTGCTAAATTGACTTTAGAAAAATATTTTAAAATATTATCACTAAAATTAAAAATTTCAAAATCAATATTTAAATTTTTATAGAAATGATTTAAGAATTGATTCTGTTCAAACAAACATTGCTGATAAATTTTTAAAGGTATTTTAGCATCGTTACACAATTTAAATATTTGTGGAAGTTGTTCTCCAAAAACTTTTGCTGCTTGGCTGCCTCCAAGTATTAATATTTTAATTTTTTGATCTTTGCTATCATTGTTAGATATATCATTAAAATCAAATATTTCTTTTCTAATTATATTTCCAATTCTGCAAACTTTATTATTATATTTTTTTGAAATTCCATCCAACTCTAAGTGGGAAACAAAAATTTTTTTTGCATAAGGCAAAAGATATCTATTAGCTTTTCCTATCTGTAAATTATTTTCATAAATAATAAATGGAATCCTCAGAATCTTTGCGGCAACACAAACTGGAAAGGAAGAGTATCCTCCCATACCAAATACAAGATTTGGTCTATTACGTAATAAAAAAATAGATGATTTGAATATAGAGTATAAAAAAATCAAAATTGATAATAAAAATTGTAATATATCTTTTTTAAAAATAGTAGTTGATACAATTACATTAATTCTAATATCTTTATAATCTTTTAAAAATTTTAAACCCCGTTTATCAGAAATTATTTCAACATTAATTCTTTTGTCTATAAAATGTTTTGCTAAACTATAAGCTGGAAAAATATGACCTCCAGTTCCGCCTGTTGCAATAACAATTTTATTTAATTTATTGTTCATCTATATCTAATTTAATTTTTGTATAATTTAGAATTATTCCAGCTAAAATAGCACTACCAATAAGAGATGAGCCTCCATAACTTAAAAATGGCAATGTCATTCCAGTAGTTGGCAGCAAACTGGTATTCACGCCAACATGAATAAATGTTTGAAAAATAAGAAGTGAAGTAAGACCACATAAAGAAAGTTTAAAAAATTCACCCTGTTTTAATGTGCAAGCTTTTATGACTCTAAAAGAAATATATAAAAAAATACTTATGATTAAGACAGAAACGATTGACCCATATTCTTCAGATATAATTGCAATAATATAGTCGGTATGTGCTTCTGGAACACTATCTTTTAAAATTCCCTCGCCCATTCCTTGACCCTTAAGACCTCCCTGTTTTATAGCATCTAAGGCTTTTGAGGATTGAAAATTGTCTCCTTTACTTGGATCTAAAAATGTAAATAAACGATTTATTATATAACCAAATTTTTCTGGCATTAAAAATAGAAGACTGCTTATTAAAATAATAAAGGTAATAAAAAAGCTAAAGATATACAGAATACTTACTCCAGAGATAAATAGAGTCGAAATCCAGCTACCAATTAGCAAAATTGATTGTCCGAGATCTGGTTGATCAATTAAAAGAATTATAACTGAAATCAATAAAGAAAAGCTAAACAAATACTTTATTTTTGAATTTTGTAATTTGCTTAAAGTTAATATTTTAACCGTCGCTAAGATAAAAAAGGGCTTTAAAAGTTCTATCGGTTGTAATCTAAAAAAATATAAATCTAGCCATCTTTTTGCGCCTTTAACCTCTACACCAATAACAGGTACTAAAATTAATAATACAAAAAAAAGTATAAAAAAAGGAACAATAGTTTTCTTTAATAAAGAAGTTTTTATTGCTGAAATAAAAAACATTATAAAAATTGCTAACAAAGTAAAAATTAAATGTTTTGAAAAAAAGAAATAATAAGTCTTATTTAACCTCTCACCAGCTAATGAAGAGGTGGAAGAAAATGAAAAAAAAAGACCTAAAAAAAATAAGATAAAAAAACCCAAAAAAATATTTTTATCAATATTTCTCCAGTAACTACTAAATTCAAATTTAAATAAATTTTTTAGCATATATTTTACTTAGTTTCTTAAATTCATTTCCCCTATTTTCAAAGTTCTTAAATTGATCAAACGATGCTGCTCCTGGACTTAGTAAAATTATATTATTCAACTTTTTGAATAATCTAATATCTTTTAGCGCTCTTATTATTGCGTTTTTTAAATTTTTTGAAATATCAAATTTTATTTTATTTTTTAATTGTTTTTTAAAAAAATTATTATTTTTTCCAATTATATAGGATTTGATTATATTATTTTTTATATTACTTAGATCAAACTTGTCTTTATATTTTGGCAATCCGCCAAGTATCCAATAAATATTTTTATTGTTGGCCAAGGCAAATTTTGTAGCTTGAAAGCTCGTTGCTTTTGAATCATTGATAAAAGTAACATTTTTTTTCTTAAGAAAAATTTCATATCTATGTGGCAACCCCAAAAAAGAACTCATAGATTTTATAAACGATTTTTTGTTAATTTTAAGTAATTTTGCCAGAGCATAAACAAAATTCATATTTTCATCGTTTGTTGAAGATTTTAAATAAGCATTCTTAATTTTAGACTTTATTTTTTCATATTCTGTAAATCTAACTGAAACCAACTTACTTAAATATTTTTTTCTTTTAAAAATATTTTTAAAGTTAGCATTAACTAAAGCAAAATTATTTTTCTTTTGTAGGTTAAATATCTTTAACTTGGACTCAATATAAGCTTGCATAGAACCATGCCAATCCAAATGATCGTTGGTTATATTTAGTAAAATTGCATAGTTAGGATGTATAAACTTTGAATGAGAAAGTTGAAATGAAGATGCTTCAATTATGAAAAAAATATTTTTTTTAATTTTCAGGTTTAAAACAGGTGTGCCAATATTTCCTCCCAGCGCAACGTTAAATTTATTTTTTTTTAATAAATGAGTGATTATTTTACAAGTTGTTGATTTTCCGTTAGATCCGGTAACAACAATAGATTTAAACTTCGAATTAATTAGATACAATAAATCTATATCTGTTATTATTTTTTTTTTAAATTTGATTAAATCTTTTTTATATTTAGTTTTTTTTAAACTTATACCTGGGCTTAAAACAATATAATCTACCTCTTCTAAAACACTTTTTAAATTGGAAACATTTTTAGACCTAAATTTTTTTCTTAACTTTAAATTATCATCCCAAATAAAAAAATTAGAAATTTTTTTTTCTTTTAAATATTTAATTACTGAATATCCAGTTGAACCTAACCCATATACCAAAAATGAAAGTTTTTTTAAATTTAATGTATGAGACATTCACTATCGCAATTTTAATGTCGCTAATCCAACTAAGGCCAATATTATTGCTATGATCCAAAATCGAATTACAATCGTAGATTCAGCCCATCCTTTTTGCTCAAAGTGATGGTGTATTGGTGCCATTTTGAATATTCTTTTTCCTGTAAGTTTAAATGAAATAACTTGAATAATGACTGATACTGTTTCAAGAACAAAAAGTCCTCCGACTATTGCAAGAACAATTTCATGTTTTGCAATTATAGCTACTGCTGCTAATGAACCTCCCAAAGATAATGAGCCAGTATCCCCCATAAAAATTTTTGCAGGCGGTGCGTTATACCAAAGAAAACCTAAACAAGACCCAACAATTGAACCACAAAATATTGAAAGCTCACCCACATCAGGAATGTATTGTAACTGAAGATATTCTGAAAAAATTGTGTTTCCAACCACATAAGAAATTAATGTAAATGAAAGTGCCACTAACATAACTGGGACTGTGGCTAAACCATCCAAACCATCAGTCAAATTTACTGCATTTGATGATCCAATTATTACAAATAATGCAAATGGAATAAAAAAAAGACCCATCTGCCAAATTAAATTTTTAAAGAATGGAAAGTATAGGTTGTACAAATATTCATGATCAGAAAATTTTATTAAAATAATTAAAGCTACAACTCCAATGATCAATTGGCCAAGAAATTTTAATTTTGAGTTAAGTCCTCTAGAATTTTTAAATTTTATCTTTAATAAATCATCAACAAAACCTAATAATCCTAAGCTTAAAGATACAAAAACTAGTGTCCAAATATATATATTGTTCAGATCAGCCCACAATAAAGTGCTAGTAAGCATACCAATTATAATAATTACTCCTCCCATCGTAGGTGTTCCTGATTTTTTGATAATATGGTCTATAGGGCCATCTTGTCTTATCGGACCTGAAATCATATTTTCAGAAAAAATTCTAATAAGTGGCCCTCCAATAACAAAGACAACAATTAAAGATGTCATTACTGATAACCCTGTTCTAAAAGTAAGATATTTAAATACGTTAAGGAAAGAATAATGCTCTATAAAGGATGTAAGTAAATTAAATAACATTTAAATTCCCTTTTATCATTGCGCTGCTAATAATATTTAATCCTGTTGCGTTAGACCCTTTTATCATTAAATAATCGTGATTAGCGATTATATTTTTTAATATTGAGTCAACATCTTGATTGCACTGAAAAATATTTCCACGCTTCTCTTTTTTTAAATTTTTATAGGTAAAAAGGGTCTTTTCTCCCTTGACAAAAACTTTATCAATATCTGAGCTGTTAATAAGTCTTGATAATTCTCTATGATAAAATTCTGATTTTTTTCCAAGTTCAAGCATATCACCCAACAATAAATATTTTTTAAATTTATTTTTTTTAATTGATGAAAAATTATTTAGTGCATTTTTGACTGAAGATGGATTTGCATTATAGCTTTCATCCACCAACTTAAAATTCTTTTTATATCTCTTAATATTATGTACTTTACCCCTTCCTTCAGAAGGTCTAAAATCTTTAAATATTTGAACAGTTTTTTTAAGGTCTAGATCAAATTCTTTTAAAACAGCTAAAGAAGCAAGGATATTATAAATATTAATATTTCTAATTTTTAATTCTAAAATTAAACCCTTAACACTCACAATAATTTTTCTTAACTCTCCTTTTTGTCTTGTTTTAATTAAACGAACATCAGATCGTTGAGACTTTCCAAAAGTAATTACTTTAATGTTTTTTGATTTAGCTTTTTCATTCAAATAATTAAAGAATTTGTCATCACGATTTAAAATAACTGCACCATTATCTTGAATGTTTGCAATAATTTCACTTTTTGCTTTTGCTATGCCTCTAATATTTTTAAAGTTTTCTATATGAGCTTCAGCTATATTTGTGATTATAGCTAAATTTGGTTTTATCATCTTTGATAATACATTTATTTCTCCAGCTTTACTCATGCCTACTTCAAATATTCCAAATTGATGTTTAAGATTTAAATTAGATAAACTTACCGGGACACCATAATGATTATTGAAAGATTTAGGTGACGAATAGGTACAGCTATACTTTTGAAGTAATATATTTAGCATATTCTTTAATGAAGTTTTTCCTGCACTTCCAGTGATTGCTAGGATTTTTGCATTACAATATTCTCTTTTTAGTTTGGCAAATTTATTTAGAAAAGTAATTGAGTTATCAATTTTGATTATTTTTTTTTTATTTTTCTTATGATTTTTTGATGATAAAACATAAGTAGCTCCTTTTTTTATTGCTTTTGAAATAAATTGATTTCCATCATTGTTTTTTCCTTTAATAGCTAAAAATAAATTATCTTTTTTTATCTCTCTAGAGTCTATTCCCAATCGATCAAATTTATAAAGTTTTTTATTTTTAAAAATTTTATTTAATATTTTTGAATTAAATAAAAAATTTTGTTTTATTTGATTTAATTTATTTTTATTTATCTTCAATTTATTTATTATTACTTTATCTGAAATAAAAATAATTTTATTTCCGTAGTCCTGATAATTTTCATGTCCTTTTCCTGCAATCAATATAGTTTCGTTAGGCTCTGCATTTAAAACAGCTTTTTTAATTGCAATTGATCGGTCGCCTATATTAAAATATTCTATTCCCTTAAGATATTTGGTTATTTCTTTCCTAATTTTTTTTGGATTTTCTTTTCTAGGATTGTCATCAGTAACGTAAATTTTTTTGCAAAACCTCTTGGCAATTTTTGCCATCAAAGGTCTTTTTTTTTTATCTCTTTCTCCTCCACATCCAAATACCAAAGAAATATTATTATTATAGTTATTTTTTAATGATTTTATAACTTCGTACAATGCATCTGGTGTATGAGCATAATCAATAAATATTCTAATATTGTTTGGATATCTTTTAATTAAATCAAGTCTACCTTCAACATTTTTGATTTTTTTAAAAGCACTTTTAATTTTACTGTCATCTAAATTACATAGTCGTGCAGCTAGAGCTGCCATCGCTAAATTTTTTATTTGAAATAATCCAATTAAAGGTACTCCAATACTTTTAGCTTCATCAGTCATTTTTTTAACATCTAACAATCTTAACTGTCTATTCCTGGAAATTTTTTTTAAAATTGAATACTGCTTAGTGAATTGATCGGCAATTACACAGCTATTTTTAGATAATAATTTTGAAAATAAAATCAGTTTTGCATTTAAATAAGCTTTCATCGTTTTATGATAATCTAAATGGTCTTGGCTAAAATTAGTAAAAATTCCTGCCTTTAGATTTAAATTATTAAGTCTATTTTGGTGTAATCCATGGCTAGAAGCTTCGATGATTACATTGTCAATTTTATTTTTTTTTAGCTTTTCAAGATTTTTGTGCAGTGAAATTATATCAGGAGATGTAAGATTGGTTTTAATATATTTTTTTTTATATTTTATGCCTAATGTTCCAATGGATGCGACTGGAACATTATTTATATCCAAGATTTGATAAAAAAAATCAGCTACAGATGTTTTTCCATTTGTGCCTGTTACCGCAATAATATTTTTTGGTTTAAGTTTGTAAAATTTGGAAGTGATCTCACTTAAATAATTTCTTACTTTTTTTGTTTTAATTATACCAATTTTTTTACTTTTAAACTTACAACTCTTTGAACAAATAATAATGCTTGCTCCATTTTTGATTGCTTCATTAATATAGTTTTCACCATTAGATTTATTCCCTTTTACTGCAAAAAAAATAAATCCTTTTTTTACATCTTTGCTATTAAGAGCTAGTCCATTAATCTCTATTTTCTTAAGACTTTTAGGAGAATTTTTAATTAAGTTTTTTAGCAACATATTTGTTGTAAAACTCTTTGTTTTTTATGGCTAAAATAGGTCCAATTTTTTTTATAATTTTGCCCGCAATATAAACAGAGTTCCAGCCGGCTTCATTTCTAGTTCCTTTAATCTTCGTACCTCGATAATCATAAATTAAGTCGGAAGCAACTTGTGGGTTCTCCAACATTACAAGTAAAACATATTTTGGTTCTTTTGAGGGAAACACTGAAATAAAAGTATTCAAATTTTTACTCTCATTGCCGTAATTTTGTGAAGTTCCAGTTTTCCCTCCAACATCAAACCCATAAACATCGGCTAAGCTAGCAGTACCCTCTTTGTCAGTTACTACTTTTCTTAGAATAGTATTAATTTTTTTACTAGTTTCTATTGAAATAATTTTCTTATTATCTTGAGATCTTTCTTGTCTAATAATTGTTGGTTTTATAATAAGTCCTCCATTAGTTAATGAGGCATATGTTGCGGCTGCTTGTAATGGAGTTACTGCAATTCCATGACCGTAGGAAATAGTTTCTAATTTGCATTTATTCCACTTAAAACTTAAAGGAGTTCCAATCTCCTCTAATTCAATTTCCGGTGTTTTTAATAGATTAGTTTCTTTTAAAAATTCCTTATAGTCTTGTTTGCCAATTTTTTTAGCCAACATTAAAGTACCTATATTTGAAGATCTAATTAAGATATCTTGAACTGACAAATTCTTAGGGAATTGTTTGATATCGGATATTTCATGAACAGAACATTTAATTTTTCTAGGAATATTTTTAATAATCGTCTCAGGTAAAACTAAATTTTTTTCAAGCGCTAAAGCAATTGTAAATGTTTTAAAAATAGAACCTAATTCATAAACACCCTTAGTAATTTTATTGATATAATTTTTATCTGTAATATTTGTTCTTTTGTTAATATTAAAGTTGGGTAAAGAAACTAATGATAAAATTTCACCATTTTTAACATTTAATAATAATGCTCCTCCACCAGTTGCATTAAATATTTTTAAGGCCTTGTTGAGCTCATCGTCAACTATATGTTGAATATTTGTATCTAAAGTTAATTGCAGTGGAGTGTGTAATAAATGTTTATCTTTAAGTTCTTTATCAAAATATTTCTCAACTCCAGAAATTCCGTAATTATCATAATCAACTTGACCTAAAATATGACTATATAAATTTGCATGAGTATAAATTC
>MDTB01034334.1_pt1 | contig 11747 bp, 13 predicted proteins | sample 811161 | NCBI WGS metagenome assembly MDTB01 (sample SAMN05326650, study PRJNA326480) | marine metagenome | isolation source: seawater | place: Mediterranean Sea | collected 2009
AACAATTCTTGTTTATTTAAGCATGAAAAAAATATGGTCAAGGATTGACTCTGAAGTATAAAACATCACCATCTTTTACAATATAATCTTTTCCTTCAATTCTTAATTTTCCATTTTCTTTACATTTTTCTGCACTACCATATTTAATAAAATCTTCACAAGAAACAGCTTCAGCTCTAATAAAGTTTTTTTCAAAATCGGTATGAATGACACTAGCTGCTTTTGGGGCAATAGTATTTTTTCTCACCGTCCAAGCTCTACTTTCCTCAGGGCCTGAAGTAAAAAAAGTATCTAATTTTAAAAGATCATATCCTTCTTTAATCAATTGATTTATTCCAGTTTTATTTAAACCTATTTCCTGCATAAAAGCCTCTTTTTCATTCTTATCTAATCCTGAAAGTTGGTCTTCTATGTCTGCACAGATTTTTATTATTTTTTCATTAGGATATTTGTTTTGTACTTCCTCAGTATATTGATTTCCTTTAGACAAATTCTCTTCATCTACATTACATACAATTATTTTAGGTTTAATACTTAATAGACCTATACTAGATAAAAATTTACTTTCTTCTTCATTATTAATTTTTACCTCTTGATTTTTATCAAGCTGATTTAATTTTTCTTCTAAAATCTTTATTTCTTTATCTTCAAGAAGTTTCTTTTTACCCTTTTCAAGTTTTTTTTGAACTATATCAAGATCAGACAAAACTATTTCTGTCTTAATAGTTTCTAAATCACTTGAAGGGCTTACTTTTGAATTTACGTGGGTAATTTTTTCTGAGTCGAAGCACCTCACTAAATGTATTATCGCATCTACTTCTCTAATATGCGAAAGAAATTTATTACCAAGACCCTCACCTTTTGATGCACCCTTAACTAAGCCAGCTATGTCTACAAAAGTTATGTTTGTATAAATCTTTTTTTTTGAACTAGAAAGTTTAGCTAATTGATCTAACCTCTCATCAACTACATCGACAATACCAATATTTGGATTAATAGTGCAGAAAGGAAAATTTGCTGCCTCAGCATTTTTAGAGGCAGTTAAAGCGTTAAATAAAGTTGATTTACCAACATTTGGCAATCCAACTATTCCACACTTAAATCCCATTTAGGTTTTGATTAACTTTACTAGAAAATAAATCCATTTTCTTGTCAATGAGCGTAGGTATTTGTTTTACAATATTTTCAGTAATTTCCTTGATTTTTTCCTCTTCATCTTCTTTAAAATCTTCGAGAACGTGATTATTAACTTTCTTTTTTTCTTTTGGATGACCTATTCCTATACGAACTCTGGAATATTCCTTTCCTATAAATTTATCTATCGATTCAATACCATTGTGACCAGCACTGCTCCCTCCAAACTTTGCTTTAATTTTACCAAAATCAATATCCATATCATCATGAAAAACAATGACGTCTTTTGCGTCGATTTTAAAATAATCTATTAATTCCTTTATAGCAGTTCCAGAATTATTCATGAAAGTTAATGGCTTAATGGCATAAATTTTTTTCTCTTCAATATTTCCAGTTGTAAGTAAACCTTTAAACTTTGGCTTTTGCTTTGATAATTTAAAATGTAAATTTATGGCATCAATAATTTTAAAGCCAATGTTGTGTCTAGTATTAGTATAGTCAGAGCCTGGATTTCCTAATCCAACAAGTAAAAGCATATTAATTATTTTTTTTCAGCAGATTTTTTTTCTTCAGGTTTCTTATCAGTAGATTTTTTGTCAGCAGAGCCTTCTTTAGCTTTATCATCTTTTTTAGCTGGATCTCCGTCTTTTGCTGCCGCTTCTGCTCCCTCGGCAGGTGCTTCGCCATCTGCGCCCTCAGCTGGCGTTTCTTCAGCAGGTTTTTCCGGCTCTTTAATTACAGTCGGAGCAGCTACTGTTGCAACTACGAAATCACGATCTGAGATAGTTGGTATTACATTTTCAGGGAGTTTAACCGACGAAATTTTAATACTTGTTCCAATATCTGTTCCAGTTAAATCTACGACTATTTCATCTGGAATACTTTCACCTGGACATTTTAATTCAACTTTTCTTCTTACAATATTTAACACTCCTCCTCTTTTTAATCCTGGGGAGTCAGGATGATTAATGAACTTCACTGGAATTTCGAGTATAATTTTTTTTCCTGAAACTATCCTCATAAAGTCAATATGCATTGGTTCTTCGGAAACTACATGATAAGCTACATCTCTAGGTATTACTTTTTCTTTTTTACCGTCTACATCTAACTCTAAAACTTTTGATAGAAACGTTTCAGAGTTTATAATATTTGAAATTTCTTTTTTACTAACAGAAATATTCTGATTTTGATCTTTTCCACCATACAATATCGCAGGTATTAAACCTTTTGCTCTTAATTTATTATTAGAGCCAGAAGATAAATTCTCTCTTTTTGTTGCTTTTAAATTACTCATAAATTTATTGAAAACGGTATATAACCCATGAAATTAATCAAAACAAGTGTTAATTAAATAGATCAGACACTGAGTTAGAGTTAGCTATTCTCTTAATAGCTTCTGACATTAGCGAAGATATAGATAAAACCTCGATTTTATTGTTATTATGAATTTTTTTTGTATTATCAATTGTATCAGTAACGATAAGTTTCTTTATCTTCGAATTTTTGATTTTTTTTGCCGCATCTCCACTTAATACACCGTGGGAAATAAAAACATAGACTTCATTAGCGCCACTTTTTTTGAGAGCATCAACAGCATTTACTATAGTTCCCCCACTATCAATTATATCATCTACTATTATGCAAGTTTTATTTTTGACGTCTCCTAAAATATTCATAACTTCAGACTTCCCTGGAGCCGGTCTTTTTTTATCGATAATTGCTAGATCAGCTTTAATTCTATTGGCTAAATCTCTGGTCCTTGCAACGCCACCAACATCTGGTGAAACACAAATCAACTTTTTGTTTTTTAATTTCTTTTTTATATATTTTGCAAATAATGGTGCTGTGTACAAATTATCTACCGGCATATCAAAGAAGCCTTGAATTTGACCTGCGTGTAAATCAACTGTTACTACTCTTGTTGCACCTGCATTAGTAATTAAATTTGCCATTACCTTAGCAGAGATAGAAGTTCTCGGCGCTACTTTTCTATCTTGTCTCGCGTAACCAAAATATGGGATCACTGCTGTAATTGTTTTTGCTGAAGATCTTCTTAGAGCATCAATAACTAATAACAACTCCATTACATTATCGTTAGCTGGATGAGAAGTAGACTGAACAACAAAAACACTATTACCTCTTATATTCTCATTAATTTCAATATAAATTTCTCCGTCTGCAAATCTTCTTATATTTGTGTTAATGAGCTTCAGTTTTAAATTTTTAGCAATACTCTTACTGAGCTTTAAATTACTAGTTCCAGATAAGATTTTCATGAAATCAAATTACTTATACAATTATTTATCTGACTTTTCAAATTAAATCATACTTATAGTTGATATACACCTACCATAATCGTTTTGCTTTAATTTAGAAGACCTTCTGTAACTAAAAAAATTCTTTTTTTCCCTGTAAGTATCTCTATTAATATGATCCACTTTTACATTTAGTTCTACAAGCTTATCGTTTACATATTCCCTTAGATTAAAGATTTTTTTATTTTTATTTTTAATTTTAAAGTATTTTTCATTTTTTTTTGCCTTTGCAATAAACTTTTTATAAAAATTTAAGTCAACCTCGTAACTTTTAATTGATATACATGGTCCAACTGATGCAAAAATATCATAACTAGAATTTTTTCTTTTAATTTTAATAATTGTTTTTTTTATAATACCCGATAGAGCACCTCTCCAGCCTGCATGAATACATCCTATTATCTTATTCCTCTTATCATAAACCAAAATAGGCACGCAATCTGCTGTAAGAACACCTAAAGCGAGCTTTTTATATCTAGTAATCATTGCATCGGAGTAAATATTTTTATCTAGATTTTTTTCATTAATTTCAACAACTTTATTACTATGTGTTTGATGCATTAAAATTAATCTTTTTTTTTTAACGTACATCTTTTTTGACACGTATTCTAAATTTTTTGAAATATTTTTTCTTTTATCTCTTGAACCTTTTCCACAATTTAAACTCTTGTAAAGCCCAGAGGAATAGCCACCTCTTCTCGAAAAAAAGCAATGATTTAAATTTTTAAATTTTTTTAAACGTTTCGAGTAAAACATCAATTAAATCCATAATAATTATTATTTTTACATTTATAGACTAAAATTACTTTAAACAATTCACCCATTAATTTTGGGCTTAACAATCGTTTTAATCTTAAATAAAGATTGGCCTGATCTCTAAATTTCATCTTTTTTGCAATGATTTCAGCCCTAGAATTTATTCCCATTTTTATTAGAAATTCTTTTTGAGAAATAACTTTTTTCACTTTACACTTATTCTTTAAAAAAAATTCATTTAACAAAGAAAAATTAACATGTGAAGTAATGTCTGCCTTACCTAGATTTTGAAGCAACTTGTTTTTTTTATTTTTAATTACAGATTGTAAAGTATTTTGATTATTAGGTTTTAAATAACCATAATCTATCATTAAAAGGCAACCATTTAATTTTGAAATTGTCTTAATAATTTTCTTCATTTCAGTCAAACCAAATTTAGGAAACTCTATAAATTGAAGATTTTTTAATACTTTAAATGATTGAATATTTTTAAAATCTTGTTTGTTTGCTTTTCTTAAAATTTCCTTAATTTCATAATTTTCATTAATTGAATAATTTTTTTCATAAAGTTTTTTTTTAATTCTTTTAAATTGTTTAATCGGAATTGCATCGAAAAATTCATTTCCAAAAAAAATAACAGGGGCATCATTTAGATTTTGGAAATTCTTAATCCATTTAATTTTATTATTTTTGATATTTGATTTTTGAATCTTTTTTAAATTATCACTTGTTTCGTATAAGAAGATATTTTTTGCAGAATTAAATTTAGGAAATTTCTTTGAAATATCCAAAAGAATTTTTATTAGGCTACCATCCCCAGGCCCGAGCTCTACGATATTAATCTTTTCTGGTTTACCGAATTTTTCCCATGTAGAAATTATCCAAATCGATATTAGTTCCGAAAAAAGATTAGAAATAGTTGGAGCAGTAATAAAATCACCTTTTTCACCAAATGGAATTTGAGACGAATAATAGCCAAATTTTCTATCATAAAGAACATTTTGTAAAAACTTATCGACCGGTAGTGATTTCTTTTTTTTAAAAAATTTTAAATTTGATTTCATCTTTTTTTAACAATGTAAAATATTGCTATACCCGATAAAAACATTACAAAGCTTAATATTGACCCCATGCTAGCTATATTAAAAATATAACCAAGTTGAAGATCTGGCTCTCTAAAAAATTCTGAAACAATTCGTAAAGCACCGTAACTAATTAGAAATATATATGAACAGGTACCAATGATATATTCTTTTTTGTTGATAAAAAAATTTACTATAAGGAATAATATGACTCCCTCCAATATAGCTTCATATATTTGAGAAGGATGTCTGGGCATCATGTCTACATTGGGAAAAATTACACTCCAAGGCATAGAGCTAATTTTACCAACTAACTCTCCATTAATAAAATTTGCAATACGACCAAAAAAAATACCGATTGGGGAAACACATGCGATAATATCTAAAAAAAAAAGTGCATTTTTATCTCTACGGTATGAGAAAAAAAAAGTTCCAATTATTATTCCTATTAACGCTCCGTGGAAAGACATTCCTCCTTGCCAGATTTTTATTATATCTAATGGATTTTCAATATAATAATTGAGATTATAAAATATGACATAGCCGACTCTCCCGCCAATAACTATTCCAAAAATTAAATAGGTTATTAAATCATCAAAATCATCAGCTAAAAAATTACCATGTTTATTTTTAAATTTTTTAATAATTTTTTTGCCATACCACCATCCTATTAAAATTCCAAATATATAGGCTAATGAATACCATCTTAAAGAAATAAAGCCAAAGTTAATAAGAATTGGGTCTAAATTATGAGTAAACATATTGACTTATATCATATTTGAAATTGACATTCCTATCAAATAAGATGGGATATGACAAAATCTGAAAAAATCTTAAAGATGATATCAAGTTTAGTGGAAAATGGTGTTTTAACATCAAAAGATATTAAAAAAGAAATTTCTAATGATTTAAAATTTAAAAAAGATAAAATTGTAAATATGTTTGAGCTTGTATCAAGAAAGGAATTCGAAGTTCTAAAAAAAATGGTTCAAAAACAAGATGAAACTATAAAAAAATTACAAAAAAAAAAAACAACTACAAAGGCAAAGAAATCTTAAGTTGTAATCCGTCAAACTTACTTTTAGCTAATTGAATATTGCCCCCGTGAGAATTTATAATATCTTCAACTATTGCAAGACCTAAACCCACCCCTGATTGATTCAAGCTTCTACTTTTGTCTAGTCTAAAAAAAGGTTTAAAAACATTTTTATATTGTTCCTCAGGTATACCTGGACCATTATCATCGAATATTATTAGTGCTCTATTAGAACTTTTTTGTATTTTTACAAAAACTTTTTGTCCATAAGTTAAGCCATTTTGAATAACATTCTCAAAAGATCTTTTCAAAGCTATAGGTCTTCCTTTTAATATGATTTTTTCATCAGAAGAAATTTCAATTTTGTTGTTAAAATTTTTATTTATTTCTAAAAGTAGATTATTTATATCTATTGTCATAGTTTTTTCTTGAGATTGTGTTTTTGCAAATTGAAGGTAATCGTTTAGCATTTTCTCCATTTCGTCAATATCTTTTGACATCTTTCTTGAAAGGTCTTTTTGATTAAGCAAAGCTAGCTGTAACTTCATTCGAGTAAGAGGTGTTCTTAAATCATGACTAATGCCCGATAACATTTCTGATCTTTGATTTAGGTGTCGATTTATTCGTTTAGCCATTCTATCAAATTCATAAGCAGCTTTTCTAATTTCCTGTGCTCCTGAAGGCCTAAAATCATTTACATAATCTCCTTTACCAAATCTTTCAGCAGCTTTAGCCAATTTCACTAGAGGCCGAGTTTGATTTTTTAAAAATATTAAAGCGATAATTATTAGCGCTATCGAAGGAAGAGTTGTCCATAAAACAAACAATCTTACAGATGAAGCAGAAACTATTTCTTTAGGAACAAGAAATTCAATAACTTCGTTTTCAGACTTAATCTTAATTTCAACTGCATTTTTAAATTTTGATGTGTTAAACCAATAATTATTATTACCAAATGTCGACTTTAATTCTCTTCTAAGAGAGCGATCCATCGGACTGAATTTTCTTTCGCCTGAATTATTGGGAAATTGATCTTGATTAATTCCAATTTCAAAATTGAAATTATTTTTGTAGCTATCTGTAAAAAAATCAAGATTATTTTTATCATTTTGATAAATTTCTTCTATTGTTTTCAATTGAGCCACTAAGGCTCTAGTAGAGTTTTTATTAGCTTTGATCCAAACACTATCATAAAAAACTATAGTTATAATTAATTGTAATATTATTGTAGGAGCAGCAACAATAATTAAAGCTCTGTAGAATAATCTTTTAGGTAAAATTATTTTCAAAAATTTATTCAATCCAGAGAACATATCCTGAACCTCTCACTGTTTGTAAATATTTTGGATTTTTGGGATTCATTTCAATTTTTTGTCTAAGTCTAGTTATCATAACATCTATAGATCTCTCTTGGCTAATTCCAGAAATTTTACCTATTTCTTCTCTCGAGTATGTTTTTCCAGGGTTAGATAACATTTCGATAAGTATTCTTTTTTCAGAATTATTTATCTTTCTATTTTTTTTATTTAAACTTACACTCATTTTATTTAAATCTATTTTTGCTACACCTACGATATGCTCTGAGTTCAAATCTACTTTAATATTATTTTTAATTATATTTTTTATCCTTAATAAAAGTTCTTTCGGTTCAAAAGGTTTACCAATATAATCGTCAGCACCAAGTTCAAGTCCTTTTATTCTATTTTCCACCTCGCCTTTAGCGGTGAGTAAAATTATTGGAACTTTTATTTCTTTTTTAATATCTCTGGTTAACTCATAACCATTTTGTCCTGGCATCATTACATCTAAAATAAGTATATCAAATTTAATAATCCTTAATTTAATCTTAGCCTGTTCAGCATTTTCTGCTGTCGATACTATATAATTATTTTCTGTCAAAAAATCTTTTAAAAGGCCTCTTATTCTATCATCGTCATCGACAACTAAAATGTGCAATTTATTATTTACCATTTATTATCTTTTTTAAAACATCTTTAAACTTAATTACAGAGTCAGATCCAGAATTTTTAAGAGCATTAAAAATTCTTTTTTTTTGAGAATTATAAACAGTATCAAAAAAAACTTTACCTTCTTTGTCTAAAAATAAATTTTTTTTTCTTGTATCATGTTCATCTTGAACTTGTTTGATCATTTTAGATTTTATTAAATCACGTAATACTCTATTAAGACTTTGTTTTGTTACTTTTAATTTATAGATTAATTCACCTAAATTAATACCAGGATTTCTCTCTATTAAATGCAATGCCCTTAAGTGTGCTGGTCCAAAAAATTTTTGTGATAAAATTTCCCTTGGATCTGAAAAAGTTTCTCTATATGCATAGTAAAGAAGTTGAATAAACTCTTTAATCTGATCATCTTTAAGATAAAGTAAATCTTTCATAATGGTAAGTTATATTGACTTATCCTGATTTGGAAGATACTTTTTTAAATATAAAAAATCTATATATTTACATTAAATGGAAAGTATACCTTACGATAAAAGATCAGGAAAAATTTGGTTCAACGGCAATACTGTTGAATGGAAAGATGCTAATATTCATATTTTGAATCATGGACTGCACTATGCCAGTTGTGTCTTTGAAGGAGAGAGGGTTTATGATGGCGAAATTTTTAAATTAGAAGAACATACTGAAAGGTTATTTTATTCAGCAAAAAGAATGGGAATAAACGTCCCTTATACTCAAAAAGAAATAAACGATGCTTGTAAAAATATAGTTAACATACAAAAAGTTCAAAATGGATATGTAAGACCATTAATTTGGAGAGGAAGCGAGATGATGGCGATCTCCGCACAAAAAAATAAAATTCACGTTGCTATTGCTACTTGGGAGTGGGGGTCATATTTTGATCCTAAGCTTAAACTTGATGGTATTAAGCTTAATATTTCAAGTTGGCGAAGACCTGCTCCTAATACTATTCCTTGGGATACCAAAGCTGCAGGTTTATATATGATTTGTACTCTCTCAAAACATGAAGCTGAAGCTAAAGGTTTTACAGACTCTTTAATGCTTGATCACCAGGGAAATATTGCAGAGGCTACTGGAGCAAATGTATTTTTTAAAAATGATATTGGCGAGTTACATACTCCGACTCCAGATTCTTTTTTAGACGGAATTACAAGGCGAGAAGTAATAAAAATTGCTAAATCAAAAGGAATTAAGGTAATTGAGAGAAAAATTAAACCTGATGAAATGAAAAATTTTGTTGGATGTTTTTTAACAGGAACGGCGGCTGAGGTAACTCCAGTTTCACAAATAAATGAATATAATTTTAAAGTATGTAAAGTAATTTCAGATTTAAACGATGCTTATCAAAATTTAGTTAGAAAAAAAGACTCAGCTGCCTAGTCTTTATTATCCTCGTTAATCGCATGGTCAATTCCTTTTCTCAGATAATCATATCCGGTATATAAAGTTATAAAGGCCGATAACCATAAAAGAATAATCCCAATTGTTTGAGCATTATAATCTTGAAAATTCAAAATCTTATTCCCTATATCTCCAGTCAATAAAATAGCTATAGCAGCCATTTGAATAAAAGTTTTCAATTTAGATAAGCTTGTTACTTCCATAGTTATTTTACCTTTAGCTAGAAACTCGCGAAGACCTGAAACTAATATTTCTCTAGTCAAAATTATTACTGCCGCTATAACTTCATAGTTCTTAATTGTTCCATTCATTACAAGCAAAATAAGAGCAGCAGAGACTAAAATTTTATCAGCTATCGGATCTAATAATTCTCCCAATTTTGACTCCTCTTTAAATAATCTAGCCAATAACCCATCAAGGTAGTCAGTAAAACTAGCAAGCACAAACAAAAAAAAAGGTATTAAATCCCCAAAAAATCCTGGAATAAAAAAAGTTATTACAAAAATTGGTACAATAATTATTCTACCGATTGTAAGTATATTTGGTATTTTTAATTTCATTTATTCGTGAAAATAATCATATATTTTCTTTGCTATATTGTCTTCTATTCCTTCCACTGATTTTAAATCATCGAAGCTTGCAGACTCAACAGCGCGTGCAGACCCAAAATGATTTAATAAAGCTCTTTTCCGCTGTTTTCCAATTCCTTGGATTTGATCTAATAAAGATTTGCTGAGGTTTTTCTTTCTTTTAGCTCTGTGAGTGCTTATAGCAAATCTATGAGCCTCATCTCTAAGTCTCTGTATGAAAAATAGTAAGGGATCATTTTTTTCCAAAATATACTCTTTATTTTCATAATATATCTTTTCCTCTCCAGCATTTCTTCTTTTACCCTTTGCTACTGCTAAAATTGGCAAGTCATGTAATCCTAATTCATTAAGAACTTCTCTAGATACAGAGTATTGTCCTTTTCCACCGTCTATCATTATTAAATCTGGCAATGATAGTGAACCAGATTTTTCCTTTATGGCTTTAGAAAATCTTCTAAATAAAACTTCTTTCATCATCCCATAATCATCATTTTTTACCTTTTCATCTTTAATATTGAATTTCCTGTATCTTTTCTTAACAAAACCCTCATTACTGAAACAAATTAATGACCCGACCGAGTCGGTTCCCTGAATATGGCTATTATCGTAAACCTCTATCAATTCAATATTATTATTAATATTGAATTTTGATGATAATTCTTCGATAAGATTGTTGTTAGTATCAGATTGAATTAATTTTTGTTTTAAAGATTGTTTTGCATTTTTCTCTGCAAGACTAGAAATACTCAACTCATTTTTAGTTTTTGCTAATTTAATAATTATGTCTTTTTTGTCTTTTTCAGAGAATGTCTTCTCAATAAGTTTTTTGTCGTTTACATCGCAATTAGTCAATATAAGTCTTGGAATAGTTTTATTTTCATAAAATTGAGATATAAACGAGCTTATTATATCTTCTAAACTGTCGTCTGGATCATGTTTTGGGTAGAAAGCCTGATTACCCCAGTTCTGTTTTGACCGGAAAAAAAACACTTGAATACATGTTTTTCCTGTCTCTTTATAAATACTTATAACATCAGCCTCTGTTAAATTTGTTTGGTTAATTTTTTGAGAGGTTTGTATTTGAGTTAATGCTTTTATTCTGTCCCTAGCTACAGCAGCTTTTTCGTAATCTAATTCTTTACTAGCTTTTTCCATTTCTTTGGATAAATTTTTTTGAATTCTTCTAGATTTACCAGAAATAAAATCAATAGCGTCGGCTACTGTAGACTCGTAATCTTTTTCATTTATATGTCCAATACACGGAGCTGAGCATCTTTTAATTTGGTAGAGGATACACGGCCTCTCTCTATTTTTAAAAACAGTGTCATCACAAACACGCAAAAGAAATATTTTTTGTAAAATTTTTATTGTCCAATTAGCAGATCCAATTGATGCAAAAGGACCAAAATAGTATCCAGTTTTTGATTTTTTCCCTCTTAATTTTG
>MDTB01227485.1_pt1 | contig 11747 bp, 8 predicted proteins | sample 811161 | NCBI WGS metagenome assembly MDTB01 (sample SAMN05326650, study PRJNA326480) | marine metagenome | isolation source: seawater | place: Mediterranean Sea | collected 2009
GGCCATTAAGAATTATAATTTTATTCATAAATTTCTTAATATTGAATAACTTAATTATGGCAAAAATACAATTAAATGGAAAAAAAGTAGTTATAAAATCCAACTATTCATTATTTGATCTTTTAAGACAATATAAATTAATAAGAAAAAAAGTTGCTATTGAACTTAACGGAACAATCATTCCGAGGGTTAATTTTAAGAAAAAAAAATTATCAAATAAAGATAAAGTGGAAATAGTACACTTTATAGGTGGAGGATAAATTGAAAAAAGACATTTTCAAAGTTGCTAGTAAATTAATTAAATCAAGACTTATAGTTGGCACAGGAAAGTATAAAAATTTTGTTGAAACCGCAAAAGCAGTTCAGGCTTCAGGCGCAGATATGGTAACAGTAGCCGTAAGAAGAGTGAATATTTTAGATAAAAAAAAACCGATTTTGACTGATTATCTTAATCCTAAAAAAATAATTTATTTACCTAACACCGCTGGTTGTTTTAACTCGAAAGAAGCATTAAGAACTTTAAGATTAGCTCGGGAAATGGGTGGTTGGAAATTAGTAAAACTTGAAGTTTTGGGAGATAAAAAAACTCTTTACCCAAACATGATTGAAACAATTAAGTCTACTAAGACTTTGGTTAAAGAGGGCTTTAAGGTTATGGTTTATTGTACAGATGATCCTATATTGGCAAAAAAGTTAGAAGATAATGGCGCCTCAGCAATCATGCCTTTAGCATCTCCTATAGGCTCGGGTTTAGGGTTACAAAACAAAGTAAATATTTCTTTAATAATTAGACAATCGAAGGTACCAGTTATAATTGATGCGGGCATAGGAACAGCTTCGGATGCTACAATTGCCATGGAATTAGGATGTGATGGAGTTTTAATTAATAGTGCTATTGCAAATGCAAAAAAACCAATTCTTATGGCAGAAGCTTTTAAAAATGCAGTTATTTCAGGAAGAAATTCTTATCTCGCAGGAAGAATGAACAAAAATTATTTTGCGAAAGCAAGTTCTCCGATCAAAGGACTTATTTAACTTTTCTTTTTTCTTCTAACCCAAAGAGTTCTAATTTTCTTTTTTATTTTTGGTTTTTTTATTTTATCTTTAAGTTTATTTATTTCTTTTTCTTTTTCTTTATTTTTATTTGTGGAATTGCTCTTAACTTTATTAGTTGAAATAACTGCACTTATGTTTTCTACAGAGTTAATTACTTTTTTCGATTTATTTAGTAAATCAATTTTATAGTCTGGAATGATAAAATCGTCACTAGATAATATTCTTATCTCAAATGAATATTTTTTTTGAAAATACTTTAATTCATCTAATAAGTTTTTCTCTATATAGATTTTTACTTTATCAGGCACATAAGAATTAATTATTTTAACTTTATCTTTAAAGGCTAAATATTGAATTTTTTTTATAATTTTTTGGGAAAAAGAGGCAAGAGATAACTGAGTTTCCCATTTTATAGACCCTTCCCGCAATCTCTGCCTTGTCATCTCAAGAAGACCAAAATTACTTATTCTTCCAATTTGTATTCTAGCTCTATCTTTTCTAATACTTTCTTTCATTTTCCTTTCAACTATTCTTCTATTATAAAAATTCATCATATCAATAAAATCTATAACAATTAAACCTGACAAATCTCTTAACTTAATCTGATGAGCTATTTCCTCAGCAGCTTCTATATTTGTATTTAAAGCTGTTTTTTCAATATTAATTTGTTTTGTTGATTGACCCGAGTTTATATCAATTGAAACCAAAGCTTCTGTTGGGTTAATAACTAAATAACCGCCAGATTTTAATTTAACTGTTGGCTCATAAATATTATTTAATTCTTTCTCTATGTTTGCATCATGAAACAATGGAATTTTACCTCTATATTTTTTTATATTTTTTACATTTTTTGGCATCAATTCTTTCATAAACTTTTTAGCTTTTTGATATGCTTCGTTACCTTCAATATAAATATTTTTGGTATCATTATCGTATGTATCTCTTAGTGTTCTTTTGATAATATCCCCTTCTTCATAAACAAGAGATGGAGCATTAGAGTCTAATGCTTTTTCTTTTATTTCCTCCCAAGTCTTTAAAGTATTTTGAAAATCTTTTTCAATTTCATTTCTTGTTTTATTTGCCCCAGCAGTTCTGACAATAACCCCCATACTTTTGGGTATTTCTATATCGTTAAGAATATTTCTTATTTTTTGCCTATCAGCTGAATTAAAAATTTTTCTAGAGATACCCCCGCCTTTTGGAGTGTTAGGCATTAAAACCATATACTTTCCAGCTAAAGATATAAAAGTAGTTATAGCAGCTCCCTTCTGTCCTCTTTCTTCCTTAATTACCTGAATTAAAATTACTTGTCCCGGTTTAATAACTTCTTGAATTCTGTATCTTTTAATACCAAATGAAGATTTTACTTTTTCTCGGTACTCTTGTTTTTTATTTTCTTTTTCAAGATGATTTTCATTTTCATCAGTTTTTACATCTTTATTTTCTGAATGAGTTTCAGGTTGGACACTATCTGAATTTGTCTCAATTGTTTTATCTTTTAGCTCCTCCCTTATTTGCTCTTCAGCTATTCGTATCTTTTCTTTGTCTTCTGAGGGAAGTTGGTAGTAATCAGATTGAATATCATTAAAAGCTAAAAAACCGTGACGATCTCTTCCATAATTGACAAAAGCTGCTTGCAAAGATGGCTCGACCCTACTGATAGTAGCAAGATAAATATTATTCTTAAAATTTAGATTGTTTTTATCTTCAAATTCGTATTCTTCAATAGAGTTATCTGATTTAAGAATAATACGTGTTTCATTTGGATGCGAGGCATCGATATATAAATTTTTTTCCATTTTTTGAGAATTCCTTTAAAATTTTTATAATTTGATATTTTTAAATAAGTCATAAAGTTTATTTAATACAATTTTGTGCATAAATAAACGATTTTAATAGTTGTATGCCCAAAGATTGTCAGAATTGTTGCTATAAATTAATCTATGCTAAAATTTTTCAACTTTTCACTTAAATTTATAATCATATTTTTAAGTATTTTGATTTTTTTTGTTTTTTCTACTTTATGGTATTTTTCTATAGGATTACCTGATTATAAAAAATTATCAAATTATCAACCTCCAATTTCAAGCAGAGTGTATTCAGAAAATAGTAAGTTGATAGCCGAATATGCTTTAGAAAAAAGACTATTCATACCGTACGAGTCAGTGCCAGATAAAATTGTTAATGCTTTTCTTTCTGCTGAAGATAAAAACTTTTTTAGTCATCCAGGAATAGATGCAAAGGGTATCTTAAGAGCTTTTTTAAAAAATATTAAGAATATTTCTCAAAATAAAAGATTAGAAGGAGCATCTACTATTACACAACAAATAGCAAAAAATTTTTTACTCACTAATGAAGTTTCCATGAAAAGAAAAATTAAAGAAGCAATTTTAGCTTTTCGAATTGAGAGGGCATATACGAAAGAGAGAATTTTAGAACTATATTTAAATCAAATTTATTTAGGTCAAGGGACTTATGGTATAGCAGCGGCCAGTCTAGAATACTTTGACAAACCTGTAAAAGAACTTGGTTATCCCGAGGTAGCTTTGTTAGCAGCTTTACCGAAGGCTCCCAGCAAGTATAATCCTTATAAGTATCCTAAGATCGCAAAGTTTAGAAGAAATTTAGTACTTGAAAATTTAGAGGAAAATAATTTTATATCTAATCAACAACTAATTAAATTTAAATCATCAAAATTAAAATTAAAGAAAAGGAAGATTGAAATAGTAAATGAAGCTAATTCTTACACTGAAGAGGTAAGGAAAACTGTGAAGAATATTTATGGTTTTGAGAAACTTTACTCTCAAGGGTTAAGTATTAGAACTCCCCTTAGAATAAATTATCAAATCCAAGCTCTTAAATCTTTAAGGAAAGGTATTGAAGATTACGATCGCAGAAGAGGTTGGCGAGGTCCTCTTACTAATACAATAAAGAAAAAAAATTTAAAAAAAGTAATGGCTAAATATAAACTTGATCCAACTCTTAGTTGGCATTTTGCGGAAATTATTTCTTTAGATAATAACGAAATTCAATTTAAAATAGTCAGTAAAATAAAAGAAAGTAAAAAAGGAATTTTATCTTATAAAAATTTAAAATGGTCAATTCCAAAAAATAAATCCATAAAAGACATTCATAAAGTTGGTGACATTATCTTTGTAAAAAAGGAAAAGAATTTTTGGTTTTTAAAACAATATCCAATGGTCAACGGAGGAATTGTAGCTCTAGATCCCTTTAACGGCGATGTACTAGCATTGGTTGGTGGATTTAATTTCAAGAACAGTGAATTTAATCGTGTAACTCAAGCAAAAAGACAACCGGGGTCAGCTTTTAAACCTATAGTTTATGCTGCAGCTTTAGAAAAAGGTTTTTCTCCTAATTCTATAATACTTGATGCGCCTTTTGTAGAGAGTCAAGGAATTGGATTAAAAAACTGGAAACCAGAGAATTATGGAAAAAAATTTTACGGTCCTTCCACTTTCAGAAAAGGTATTGAGTATTCAAGAAATTTAATGACTGTAAGAATTGCAAAAATTTTAGGTTTAGAAGAAGTTTTAAATTTATCCAGGGATCTAGGTGTTTACAATGAAATACCAGAATTATTATCAGTTTCATTAGGTGCAGCTGAGACTACATTATTAAATTTATCATCCGCGTACGCCTCTTTTGTAAATGGGGGTATAAAAATTCAACCAAAATTGATATCTAGAATTCAAGATAGGAGAGGTAAAACAATCTATCAAGATAAAAGTAAGCGATGTGTAGGTTGTGATAAATTTATTAACAACGAGGAAATCGAGTTACCTAAAATCGAAAACAAAAATAAAAGAGTAATAAGTGAAGACACCGCCTATCAAATGACTTCAATTTTGCAAGGCGCAGTAAAAAGAGGAACTGGTAAAAAATTAAGATCTTTAAAAGTTCCTTTAGCAGGGAAAACTGGAACAACTAACGATAATTATGATGCATGGTTCATTGGATTTTCATCTAATTTAGTAATAGGAGTTTATATTGGTTATGATGATCCTAAAACTTTAGGAAAATTTGAAACGGGATCAAAAGCAGCATTGCCAATTTTTAAAGATTTTGTAGAAAAAGCTCTTTTTAAAGAAGATTTCGAGGAATTTAAAATCCCAGAAAGTATTTACTTAACATCTATAAATTATAATTCTGGAATAAAGGCAGCGCCAGGCGATAAAAATTCAATTATAGAGGCTCTAAAACTGAGAGATATTAACAACATGAATAATAATAGTTTAATCTCGACGTATGGTCGTGATAAAACTGTAAAGTTCAGACAATTTTATTAATGGAAAATTTTGAAAATTTACTTGTAACAATAGAAAAATCTTTAAATAATATTAGGGGGTATCTTTGATAAAGAAGATGTTCAATCTAAACTTAAAGAATTAGAACTAGTTTCCTTAAAAGAAAATTTTTGGAAAGATAAAGATTTAGTTAAAAAAACACTCAAGCAAAAAAAAATCTTCGAAGAAATATTAAATTCTTACAAAAAATCAGTAAAAGATCTAGATAATCTTAAAGATTTATTTAATTTAGCATTACAAGAGAAAGATGATGAAACTATCGAAGATTGTGAAAAAAAAATACAAATTATTTTAAAAGAAATAAAAAAAAGTGAGATAAATTGTTTTTTATCTGGAGTAAATGATGATTATGACATTTATCTTGAAATTCACGCTGGAGCAGGAGGGACCGAAAGTCAGGATTGGGCAGATATGTTACGTAGAATGTACATGAGATGGTTTGATAAAAAAAAATTTAAATATGAAATTATTAGCGAACATAAAGGAGAAGAGGCTGGAATAAAATCCTCTATAATTAAAGTTACTGGAGATTATTTATATGGACTTATGAAATCTGAGTCAGGAGTACACAGACTAGTTCGTATTTCACCATTCGATAGTGGAGCAAGAAGACACACTAGTTTTGCAAGTGTGTGGATATACCCCGCGGTTGAAGACGACATAAATATAAAAATTGACGAAAAAGATATAAGGATTGATACTTACAGATCTAGTGGAGCTGGTGGTCAGCATGTTAATACAACCGATAGTGCAGTAAGGATAACTCACATACCAACAAAAATAGTCGTACAATGTCAAAACGAGAGGTCACAACACAAAAATAAAGAAACGTGTTTTAAAATGCTAAAAGCTAGACTTTATGAACATGAAATGCAAAAAAAAGAGGAAGAAAATCAAAAAGAATTAAATACTAAAACAGATATTGGCTGGGGTCATCAAATCAGATCATATGTATTGCAACCTTACCAATTAGTAAAAGATTTGAGAAACAAAACAGAAAGTACAAATCCCACAAGCATTCTGAATGGGAATATCGATATATTCATTGAAGAAGGAATTAAAAATCTGAAATGAAAAAAATAATTATAAATTTATTTTTATTTATATTAATTTTAATGGTCTCTCTAATTGTTATTTTATCAACTATCGGTCTAGAAACTAATAAATTTAATAAATTTATTTCTAAAAAAGTATCTCAATCAAAAAATATTGATTTAAATTTAGATACAATAAAATTTAAAATAGATTTAAAAGATTTAAGTTTATTCTTAGAAACTCAAAATCCTCAAATAAAATATAGGGACGTTTATGTTCCTATTCAAAATGCTAAATTATATATCGACTTCTTATCCTTATTGAAATCAAATCCAAAAATTATTAAAACAAACCTTATTTTAAAAGAATTAGATATCACTCAATTAAAAAAATTATCAATAATTATTAAACCTTCTAACCTTAAAAGTTTACTAAACAATAAGATTAAACAAGGAAAATTAATATCTGAGATTGACATTTACCTAAATGAGCAAGGCTTATTAAAAGATTTTATTATTAAAGGCAAAGTTGGAGATTTAGAAATTAAATTTCTAAAAGATTTAAGTCTAGTAGAAACAAAGTTTAGTTTCTTTGCTGATAAAAATGATATTTTAATTAAAAATATTTTTGGAAATATTGAAGGCATCAATATATCTGATGGTGATATAAAATTAAATTTGGAAAATGGAATAAAATTGACTTCAAATTTTAATTCAAAAATTGATTATGATGAAAGACTACTAGAAAAACACACTAAATATTTTAGTGAATATAAAATAATTGAAAGAATTAAGTCTTTGAAAGCAGTGTTAAATAATAATCTTTCAATAGATTTTGATAGTACTTATAAAGTTAAAGATTATAATTATAATATTTCTGGGCAACTTGAAAAAGGTAGATTAGACTTTTTAAAACCTATATCAAATAATTATATAAAAGAACAAATAAAAGAAATTTATTTTTCTGATTTAAAAATAAGATCGACTTTCAGCCCAAATAATATTTCATTCAATGGTGAAGGAAAATATTCGTTAAATAACTTAGATTTTTTAAAAATGAATTTAGAGAGTTATCAAAGAAACGATATATTAAATTTAAAATTAGATTTTGATTATAATAAAGACTTTGAGTTAATTCCCATAAATTATAAAAAATCCAAAGACTCTATTGCTAATCTTGTATTAGATTTAGAAAAAAAAAGAGACTTTATTAAAATAAATTCACTTTACTACGAAGAAGGAAATAATTTAATAAAAATAAATGATTTCAAAATAAAAAATAATAATTTTTTTTCATTTAAAAAAATTGAGGTGAAAACTAATAATAATAATTTTTTTATTAAAAGTGGAAAAAAAATTTTTGTGAAAGGCAAGAAATTTGATGCATCTAATTTATCAAAATTTTTAAGTAAACAAAGTGGTGAAAATAAATTAAAAAAAATTAATAAATATATAGAAATTGACTTCACAAATGTCACAGTACCGATGTCTGAAAAAACTTCAAAATTTCAAATTAATAGGTGAAATAAAGAACGGTAAATTTGTAAAAATTTCCTCAAAAGGTGATTTTGGAGGAAATAATTATTTAGACATATCTATGAAAAAAGATGAAAACAGTGAAAAAAAATACTTTGAAATATACTCTGACTTAACGCGACCGTTATTGAGTGAGTATAGTTTTTTTAATGGTTTGTCAGGTGGAAAACTAAACTTTACATCAACTATCGACAATACAAGCTCTATTTCAAAACTTAAGATCGAAGATTTCAAAGTTATAAATGCACCTGGAGTAATAAAATTACTATCACTTGCAGATCTAGGTGGTTTAGCAGATTTAGCCGCAGGTGAAGGATTGTCGTTTGATTTATTATTAATTGAATTTGAAAAAAATAAAAATTTTTTAAAATTAAATGAAATATTGGCTTTGGGACCTAGTATTTCAGTTTTAATGGAAGGTTATCAAGAGGAAAATGGTTTAACAAGTTTAAGAGGAACTTTAGTGCCAGCTAAAACAATAAATAAAATGATATCCAAAATACCGGTTATAGGAAATATAGTAATTCCAAAAGATGTTGGAGAAGGTCTATTTGGCATAAGTTTTAAAATGAAAGGTCCAAAGGACCAAATTAAAACAACTATCAATCCTATTAGAACTTTAACGCCAAGATTCATTCAAAAGATAATAGATAAAAATAAAGCAGCTAAATAATTTTTACTAAGTAGTGCTTTTTTTTTCCATATGAAAGTTTTAAAATATTCTTTTTAAAATCTTTTAATCGAAGCATTTTTTTTTCATCCTCAATCAATATATCGTCAATTTTAAATCCTTTATTAGCTATTGCTCTTCTTACTTCACTCTTTGACGGTAAAATCTTATTTTTTACGATTAAATCTAAAATATAAATTCCCTTCTTAATTTCATTGGATTGAATTTCTATTTCGGGTAAGTCTGAGCCTAGTCCTCCCTTTGTGAATGTATCTTTAGCAGTTTGTTCTGCTTTTTTTGAAGCTAATTTACCGTGAAGTATTCTTGTAGCTTCATTTGCTAATAAAACTTTTAAGTCATTAATATTTTTTTCTTTTTTAAAAATAGTCTCTATTTCATTAGGTTTAATTTCTGTAAAAAAATTTAAAAATCTTTTTACATCACGATCATCAGTATTTCTCCAAAATTGCCAATAGCCGTATGCTGAAAGTTGATCTTCATTTAACCAAATTGCTCCTTTCTCTGTTTTACCCATTTTGGCGCCTGTAGCTAATGTAATTAACGGTGATGTTAGTCCGTAAGCTTCCTTTTTTAACTTTCTTCTAATTAAATCTATACCATTTACTATATTGCCCCACTGGTCAGATCCCCCGATTTGTAAAATACAGTTATTACTTTTGAACAATTGAAAAAAATCATATGCTTGCAATATCATATAATTAAATTCCATATAACTTAGAGATTGTTCCCTTTCTAATCTTAATTTTACACTATCAAAAGTTAGCATTTTATTAATTGTAAAATGACTGCCTATATCTCTAAGAAATTTAATATAATTTAATTTTGTCAACCAATCAGCATTATCTACAAATATTGGAGAAGTGCTTTTATTTGAAGTATCTAAAATCTTATTAAATACTTGTTTAATACTTTTAATATTATTTTTAATTTCATTCTGGTCTAAAATTTTTCTTGTCACATCTTTTCCAGACGGATCTCCAATTAAAGTCGTCCCTCCACCTAATAAAATTATTGGTTGATGGCCATATTTTTGCATTAGCTTTAAAATCATGATTTGCAACAAGCTGCCAACATGTAAGCTGCTAGCAGTGCAATCGAAACCTATATAGCCAGAAATTGACTTTTTATTACAAATTTCTCCTAGCTTTGTTAAATCAGTACATTGATTAATAAAACCACGAGCTTGCATTTCTTGTAAAAATTCATTTTTCATAGTGCTATTTACTTAATCAACTATTATACAAAAATTGTTATAAATAAATAAAAATATGCAAAAAGATTGGATCTCTTTAGGTTTAATGAGTGGCACTTCAGGTGATGGAGTAGATGCTTCTGTTATAAGAACTAACGGAATAAATACATATGAATTAATCAAAGACAAATATTATGAATATGATTCGGATATTTATAAAGATATACACAACTTAAAAGAAAAAATTCAAAAAATCGAACATCTCAAAAAGTACAACGAAGAAATCAATAATTTAGAAAGAAAAATAACAATTTTTCATGCCGAGATCGTTAAAAAATTAAATTTAAGTGATGAAACTATAATAGGTTTTCACGGCCAAACTATTTATCACAATCCCGAAGAAAAAATTTCGAAACAATTAGGTAACGGAAATTTATTAAATCAGTTAACGAACAAAAATGTAATTTATAATTTTAGAAATAATGATATTTTAAATGGAGGCCAGGGTGCGCCCCTGACACCAATTTTTCATAAATTAATAAGTCTTCAAAATCAAATTAAATTACCAATTTGTTTTCTCAATATTGGAGGTATTTCAAATATTACTGTTGTACAATGTAAAGAAAATCTTCACAAGTTAATTAGTAAAGATATTGGACCAGGAAACTGTCTTATAGATAATTGGGTAAGAAAAAATTCAAGTAAAAAATTTGATCTAGACGGTCAATTAGCTTCTAGCGGCATAAAAAATGAAATAATTTTTGAACAAGCACAAGAATTATATGTAAATAGAAATAACAAAAAAAAATTATCTTTTGACACAAACGATTTTGATATATCTTTTGTGAGAGGTTTAAATCTTGAGGACGGTGTTGCCACACTTACAGATTTTACTGCAAGTATTATTGGAGAAGAATTATCTTTAACCTTTAAAAGTTTAAAAAAAAAAGTTCGAGAAGTTTTATTATGTGGAGGAGGGAGGAAAAATTCAATTTTAATTAAAAAAATTAAAGATAACTTACCATCAAATATTAACTTAAAATTAATTGACGATTATAAAATTGACGGTGATTTCATAGAGTCCCAAGCTTTTGCATTTCTTGCTGTAAGATCAATTTTGAAACTTCCTATTTCTTTTCCTAATACCACAGGTTGTATTAAATCTTCTACAGGAGGGGAATTGATTAAAAAATTAAATTAGAGCTGTTTTCTCTTTTAAATAATTTTTAATTTCTAACTCTAACTCTTCCTCTTTATTTTTAAAAAAATGATTAGAGCTTTTTATTTTTGAAAATTTAACCTCAACACCTTTTTGATTTTTAATTCTATTATCTAATTCATTAATACTTTCTTTAGTTACTAATTCGTCATTCTCACTATAAATTACTTGTCCAGAAGTTGGACATGGAGCTAAAAAAGAAAAATCATATACATTAGGCTGTGGAGATACAGCAATAAAATTATTAACCTCTGGTCTTCTCATAATTAGTTGCATGCAAATTAGAGAACCGAAAGAAAAACCTGAAACCCAACACTGACTATAGTCTAAATTTTGTCTTTCAATCCAATCTAGCGCTGCTGCTGCATCTGATAATTCTCCTTGACCATTATCAAAAACTCCATCACTTTTTCCAACTCCTCTAAAATTTACTTTAATTACTGAAAAACCATTATCTAGAAAAATGTTATACATTAGTTGAACTATTCGATTATTCATCGTTCCCCCATACTGAGGATGTGGATGCAATACAATCGCTACAGGCGATCCAAATTTAGGATTTTTATAATATTTAGCTTCAAGCCTTCCTGCGGGACCTGGTATAAAAATTTCTAAACTTTTAGGTTTCATGTTTGATAATGATTATTATTTTTAAAAAAAAGTAATGTTTTATAACATGTTTTTCTGCGGCAAA
>MDTB01054031.1_pt1 | contig 11746 bp, 14 predicted proteins | sample 811161 | NCBI WGS metagenome assembly MDTB01 (sample SAMN05326650, study PRJNA326480) | marine metagenome | isolation source: seawater | place: Mediterranean Sea | collected 2009
ATATTGAAATTTCTGAAAGTTTTAAGAAAAATTTTAACATTAACGTATTATATAAACTATAACAAAACAGACTAAAACTAGAGGGCTTTTTTATAGATTTATCCATTAATATTAACTTAAGTTCCATCAAAATTATAATTAAATCGATTGATTTCTTCTGCACAACATTTAGCCACTAATTCTATGGTCTTTGTATCATAGTACTCTTGCCAAGGTCTTGTTGTTTTTGGTCTTATCCTTGACTTAGCCTGGAAGCCTTCGGGGGCTGGGGAATATGGCAAACTCAGGTGATTTTGTAAATTAGAAAGATCAGTTTCCAAATTTTCAAACCTTATAAAATAGCTTACCTTACAAACTTTTTTGTCTGAATATAAATGCCAGCTATTTAATCTTCGTTGCCTTTTTCTACCATAAAAGTGATCCATCCAGGTCTTAGGCCCATAGGCATTTGTAAACTTCAGGAATTCTTTTTTTTGAACATCATGACTCCGCTGAGCTATGCTGGTGTGACGTTTGGCCCAGAAAAAATTTGAAACTGCTCTGTCCCATGGGTTTCTACAAGCAGAAACAACTTTATATCCTTCCAAGGATTGGTTAAAAAGCGAATAAGTTTTTTTAAGAGTGGAATGATCTCTTAATTTGCTTGGTAACCCAAAATAGTTCATTTTATAAATATCACCAACTAAAACGCCTTTTTTTGTTACTCGCAACTTTTCTTCTTCTGGCTGTAAAGAAGTGGCCAAATCTCCTGGCTCCAAAAAAGGAGATAAGATTAGTTCAATAGTTGTACCAGCAACTTTTCTGGGCTTAATAAAAATAAATTTATAATAATGACTGATTATCATATACTTGTTTAATTAGAGCTTGGAGGTTTATAGAACAAGTTTTTTGGTGACAGTGTGAACACTTTGCAGCCATCTTTAGTAACGCCTATCGAATGTTCAAATTGGGCCGAAAGGGATTTATCGCGAGTAACTGCAGTCCAATTATCTGGAAGAATTTTAGTGTCAGCTGCCCCAATATTAACCATTGGTTCAATAGTAAAAAACATGCCCACTTCTAATGTAGGACCTGAACCTGATTTGCCATAATGGAGAACATTTGGAGCTGAATGAAAAACCTCACCAAGACCGTGCCCGCAAAAGTCTCTGACCACAGCCATTTTTTTGCTTTCAACATATTTTTGTATTTCAGCGCCAATATCACCAAAAGTGTTGCCTGGTTTAACAGCTTCAATACCCCTCATAAGGGCTTGATGGGTAACATAGATTAATCTCTCTGCTTTTCTACTTGGGGGTCCGGCTGTATACATTCTACTAGTATCCCCATACCATCCGTCTAAAATGCATGTAACATCTATGTTTAAGATATCACCACTGTTTAGGGTCTTAGAACTTGGTATACCGTGACATACTACATGATTAACTGATATACAGCTAGATTTTGGATACCCTCGGTATCCAAGTGTTGCAGGTACAGCATTGTTATCACTAATAAACTCATGACAGAGCTGATCCAGTTTATTTGTTGAAACCCCTGGCACCACATATTCCCCAATCATATCTAGCGTTTCAGCTGCCAGAGTACAGGATTTTTGCATAGCTTCATATTCGTCGGAAGAATGAATACGTATTCCAGCAGAATTAACACGAATTGGGTTCATTTTTTAACTTATTTGAATTACAATATATGCTGAATTTACTCATTTAATAATATCTTACAATCTTTTTTTTCATTATTATTTTTTAGGCTATTTTAAAAATGATTAGTCTATTTATTTTCTAGAGTTTTATATATAAGACTGTACGCAAGGTCGGTTGAAATTGGTTTTTAACCAATAAGGAATAAAATGTATAAGTTGGAGTAAAAATGAAAAAAGGTGGAAAACCTAAACCTAGTAGTAACCCTACCGCTGCCATGATTGTAATTGGCGATGAGATTTTATCTGGTCGTACTCTTGACCTAAATACCAATACGTTAGCAAAAAAGTTAACGCATATTGGTGTCCAGCTTCTTCAAGTTAGAATTGTTGCTGATCTGAAGGAGGATATTATTGAGTCAGTCAATTCACTTCGAACGAACCACACCTATATTTTCACTAGTGGTGGAATTGGACCCACTCACGATGACATAACTGCAGATAGCATTGCGGGGGCTTTTGGAGTTACCATTGATGTAAGGGATGATGCAAAGAAATTATTGGCAACTAATTATAAAAATGGAGAGAAGGATTTAAATGAAGCACGTCTAAAGATGGCTCGTATTCCAGAGGGAGCTATTTTAATAGATAATCCAATTTCTAAGGCACCAGGTTTTTGCATAGAAAATGTTTATGTTATGGCAGGTATTCCTCAAATATTTAATGTTATGCTTGACTCAATATTACCATCCTTAAGTGGTGGAGATCCTTTAATTTCTGTTAATGTAAAACTTTCTTACCCAGAAGGTGAAATTGCAGAATGTTTAAAAAAATTAGCTGATGAATACAGTGACGTTTCTATAGGTTCATATCCATTTTATAAGGATGGCTTCTACGGTACCAATATTGTTTTGAGGCATCGTTCAAGAGTGGTTCTAGACAAAGTAGAGGTAGCCTTGAAAGAAAGTATGTTTAAAAAGTACAAAGGCTAGTGAGCTTCTGACCAATTATTACCAATACCAGAGTCAACAATTAGTGGAATATCCATTCTTATGATGGGATCGCATGCGGTTTCCATTACAAATCTAATTTTTTCAATTGTTGTTTTTATTTCAGAGATTGGTACCTCAAAAAGCAATTCGTCATGAACTTGTAAAATCATCACGGCAGATAAATTATTCTGAGCTAAAGCTGCAGGAATTTTGATCATTGCTCTTTTGATTATATCTGCAGCTGTTCCTTGGATTGGAGCATTTATTGCAGCTCTTTGAGCAAAGCTTGCTAGATTGCCCTTTGAATTAATGTTTGGAATATGAATTCGCCTTCCAAATAAGGTTTCGACATAATTATCTGCCCTAGCAATTTTAATTGTTTTGTCCATGTAGCTTTTAATTCCAGGGAATCTCTCAAAATAAGTTTTAATAAATTTTGCGGCTTCTTCTCGTGGGATTCTAAGATTATTAGCTAACCCGAAGGCTGATATTCCATAAATTACTCCAAAATTGATAGCTTTAGCTCTGCGACGGATTTCTGGTGTCATATCGTCTACTGTTAAATTAAACATCTCACATGCTGTCATGGTATGTATATCTACACTGTTTAGAAATGCTTTTTTTAAGTTTTGGATATCTGCAATTTGAGCCAATACCCTCAATTCTATTTGGCTATAATCAAAGCTAACAATTTTGTGTTTAGGTTTTGCAATGAACGCCTCTCTAATTTTTTTACCCTCATCAGAACGTATTGGAATATTTTGAAGATTGGGTTCTGCAGACGCCAACCTACCAGTAGTTGTTCCAGACATTATGTATGAAGTATGGACTCTACCTGTTTTTCTATTTATGTGCTCCCGAAGAGCGTCAGCATACGTAGATTTCAGTTTTGAAAGTTGTCTCCATTCCAAAACTTGTTCAGCAAGTTCATTTCCAGAATAAGTTAGTTTTTCTAAAACTTCTGCTCCAGTAGAGTATGCTCCTGTTTTATTCTTTTTTCCTCCTGGCAAACCGATTTTTTCAAACAAAATTTCTCCAAGTTGCTTGGGTGAACCTACATTGAATTCATATCCTGAAATTTCATATATTTTTTTTTCTAGAACGAGCATTTTAGTAGAAAGTGAATCAGATATTTGAGTAAGATGCTGTTTATTTATTAAAACCCCTGATAGTTCAATCTCAGCCAAAATAGGTATTAATTTTCTTTCCATAGTCTCATAAATTGTGCACACTGAGTTTGAAGATAATTTTGGTTTGAGAATTTTCCATAATCTTAAAGTTATATCAGCGTCTTCCGCAGCATATTTAGTTGCAACATCAATTGGAACTAAATCAAAGGTGATTGCTGACTTTCCATTGCCGATTAGAGCTGATATTGGTGTTGCTTCATGATCAAGATATATATTCGACAGGAGGTTCATTCCGTGTCTATGTTTGCCTCCGTTTATACAGTAAGAAATTAACATGGTATCGTCGATAGAATTAAAATGAACTTTGTATTTTGATAAAACTTTAATGTCATACTTAATATTCTGTCCTACTTTTAGTATTGAGGAGTCTTGGAATAATGGTCTTAAAACATCAAGAACCACCTCCAAAGTTAATTGTCCCTCAAGCAGGTTTTTTTTATGAAATAAGTCGCCATCGTTATTAACTGAGCGTTTGTGTGATAACGGAATATAACAGGCTTCTCCCGGTGCAACTGCTAATGAAATGCCCACTAATTCTGCTTTCAACTCATTTAAAGAAGTTGTTTCTGTATCAATAGAACAAAAACCTTGTTCTTTAATAGTTTTTACCCAACCAAGTAAAACTTTGAGTTCTGTAATAGTTGTATAGTTTTCATAGGGAATATTTAGAATTTCGGAAGAGTTTAAACTATCATATCTCTTTGTTTTGTTAATATTAGGATTTTGGTTTGGGATCTCTTTTTTAACTAATCCAAATTTTGTTTCTATCCGTTTTGTTAATGTTTTAAATTCCATCTCTTGAGTAAAATTTGTTGATTTTTCAATATCTAGATTACGAATTTCTAAGTCTGATAGCTCCAGTGGGGTAGGTGTATTTTGATTTAATGTAACTAGCTTTTGTGAAATTCTTATTAGCTTTGCATTTTCAATCAAACTCTCTCTTCGTTTGGGTTGCTTTATGTATTTTGCATTGTTCAAGAGGTTATCTAGATCTCCATATTCGTTGATTAATTGAGCAGCCGTTTTAATTCCAATTCCTGGAGCACCTGGAATATTATCCGTACTATCACCAGCAAGAGATTGAACGTCTATAACTCGACTTGGTTCCACTCCAAATTTTTCTTTTACCTCAAGGCTGCTAATTTTCTTATTCTTCATGCTATCAAACATTGAAATACCATTACCAACCAATTGCATCAGGTCTTTATCGGATGATATTATTGTAACCTCAGCCCCAGAGTCTCGGGCTTTCACTGCATAGGAAGCAATGATGTCATCCGCTTCATATCCTTTCACTTCAATGCAGGGTATATTGAATGCCAAGGTCGCTTTTTTTATGAGTTCAAATTGTGGTATCAGGTCATCTGGAGCTGGAGGTCTGTTAGCTTTGTATTCTGGGTAAATATCTGATCTAAATGTTTTACTTTTATGGTCAAAAATTACAGCTAGATGCGTAGTTTTATTTTCAGTTATATTCTTTTCAATCATCCTAAATATCATATTACAAAAACCTGCTACTGCACCTACAGGTAGACCATCTGAGCGTGTTAACGGAGGCAGAGCATGATAAGCCCGAAAAACAAATCCTGACCCATCAACTAATTTTAGATGATTACCTCGTCCAAAGGTTTTTTGCATTATTTTCTCATATTCTTATATCTTAATTTTTGTTAATTAATTTGAATTTTTTTTCACAATAAGGACAATTTATCTGACCTGTCTCCTCTGGAATTCTAAGCCAAACTAGAGGATGACCATCGCCCAGTGCTATATTTCCGCTACAGCAGATCTTTTCACTTTCTACTTCTTCGAAGGCTTTTTCATAATTTGCCATGTTACTTTGCTCTAGTTTAAAGTTTATTTTAATTATTGGTAAAATATACCAACAAGATTAGCGTATTAGATTGACCTAAAGGACTTTAGCATGCTAGCCCACTCTTAATTCCTATCACCATTTCAAATTATATTAAATACTAAAGGTGGCAATTTGTTAAATGCAATTGAGATGATAAATGTAAAAAAAACCTATCAGCTAAAAAGTAGTGGAGTAAAGACTAAAGCTCTTGACAATTTAAATTTAGAAATTCCAAAAGGTTCGATTTTTGGTCTCTTAGGTCCAAATGGGGCAGGGAAGTCAACCTTGATAAATATTATTGCAGGCTTAACAAATAAGTCGGCTGGTAGAGTTATCATTTGGGGATTTGATCAGGATAAAAACCCAAGACAATCAAGAGCGTCGATTGGAGTAGTTCCACAAGAATTAAACTTTGATCCATTTTTAACTCCTAAAGAATCTCTTGAAATTCAGGCAGGCTTGTATGGTGTTGTCAAAAAAGATAGGAGTACAGATAGAATTCTTTCTGCACTGGGTTTAAGCAATGTAGCCGATTCCTATTCCAGATCCTTGTCAGGTGGAATGAAACGACGATTGCTGATGGCTAAAGCTTTGATTCACGAGCCACCAATTTTGATTTTAGACGAACCGACAGCGGGTGTTGACATTGAACTTCGTGAGATGATTTGGAGTTATGTTAGGAAATTAAATAGTAAAGGAACTACCATAATACTTACTACTCATTATTTAGAGGAAGCCCAACGGATGTGCGATAGAATCGCAATTTTGAGTATGGGAAAAATTAAAAAATGTGCTGAGATGAAAGATTTATTAACACAACACGACAACAAAGTACTCATAATTTATCCAGAGACTAAGATTAAAACCTTGCCAAAATTTCCTGTCAGTATTTCGACAAGAATTAGAGGAGACGGGGCACTGCTATTTTCCTTTAATAAATCTGATATAGCTGCCGAGAAAATAATTGATCTTTGCAAGGAATTTGGTATTCCAATAAAAGATATTTCTACAGCGGAACCAGCACTAGAGGATGTTTTTAAGCAGGTGATTAACTCTTGATAAAAGATCTTCTAATTTTAGTGATTCATACGTGTTTCTCAAATAAACTAAATAGATTTTTTTCTGGTCTCGGACCAATGTGCGTAATGATTTCTGAAGCGGCTATGTTACCCATTATTCCAGCAGTTTTTTCGTCGCATCCAGTTAAAATTCCATAAAGGTAACCAGATGCAAAAAGATCACCAGCCCCGGTTGTATCAATGGGCTCTACTGGTTTAGTGGGTACATAAATAGTGTTATTTTTACTACTTATCACTGCACCTCTTTCTGCTAGAGTGCAAACCACAGTTTTGACACAGCTTTCACAATATTTCAAAGCATTTTCCAGATCTTCCGATTGTCCTAAGATCTTTACCTCAATTTCATTACAAAATAAAAGGTCAATATCTTTAAGGATAGCTTTAAAGGATTGGTGGTGTCGGTTGACACAAAATGGGTCAGATAAAGTTAAGGCTATTTTTGTACCTGAATATTTCGCTATATTAATAGCTTTGGAAAATGCAGCTTTACTATTGGCACCATCGAAACGGTAGCCCTCCAGATATAACCATTCAGATCTGGCAATTAGTTCTTTGTCGACATCTGAAGGTTTAAGATTTTCGGTAGCCCCTAGGTAGGTATTCATCGAGCGTTCACCATCCTTTGTTATTAACACAATACATCTACCCGTTTGAGTAAGAGATGACTCAGTAGAAAATGGAGTCTCATAAATTATACCTTGCTTGTGTAATCCACTTACAAAAACGTGACCAAATTTGTCATCTTGAACTTTTCCAATATAGGCTGTTGGCATTTTCAAGGACGAAAGACCAAAGATCGTGTTAGCAGCTGATCCGCCTGATATTTCTTTATACTCATATGTATGCATGCACAATTCTGAGGCTCTCTTTAAATCAATTAACTGCATTACGCCTTTATTGATTTTATTTTTAATTAAGAATGAGTCCTCTACAGGAATTAGGATATCTACCAAGGCATTTCCAATACCTACAACTTTTAGATCTTTTAACATTCAGGCACATGCTTTCCAAAAATAGAGTTCACCTTTGTTATCCGTCGTTACTTTTTACTTTCTTGAGAGATTAGAGTATTATTAACTCAGAAGTACACTAATCTGTCTCTCAATTCTTCTGATTACTTCTATAATCAAAATTAAATTGGGCTATCCATTTGTATTAGTTGCATTACCGTTTAAATTATTAATTTATGGAGTTTTTTAATGCTTCTATTGAAGAGTCAATATTAGCTTTTTCAGTATTTTTGCTGCTAGACGCTTTTAGATTTTCCTTAGCAAGCACAATAGACATATCTATAGCTTTGTCTCTAACGCTTTTTATAACAGATTTTTCCACTGCTTTTATCTGATCTTCAGCCAAGCTTATTTTTCTGCCAATTGCCAATTTTAAATCTTCTTTGGCCTGCTTGATTAGCCTCTTGGACTCGTTATCGGCATCCTGTATTATTTTTTCTGCTTTTTGAATATTTAGTTTATGTTCTCGCTCCAATTCAGCTAATAGAGTTTTTGATTCTTCTAAAATTTTGTTAGCTGATTCAATTTCTAGTTTTATCGTATCAGACCGTTTATCTAAAATGTTACCTATTTTTTTGGGGACCTTCAGATAGACAATTAATGATATGAAAGCTAGGAATGCCAAAGAGACGACAAAGTCAGTATTGTTCATACTTATCATCGGTCCTTCTGCCCCATAGGCTAGTGTCCCACTACTTCCTAACAGCAAACTTTGACATATTATTAACCTCTTATATTGGCTCATTCTATTTTCCATTTTTCAGTACTAAATTTTCTTTACCTTTGACGGATCTTTTACTTTTTCTATTATTTCTGGCACCAATAATTTTGCTATATTTTCAACTTCCTTTTCAGCTTTTTTTTGTACTTTTCCTATATTTTTCTCGGAGTCTTCAATTAGTTTTTCGGTTATCATAGTTGCCTCAGCCATGCCAACCTCATAACTAAGCTTTATTTTATCTTTAGCTTTTGAAAGGGTTTCAGCCGATTTTATTCTAGCGTTTTCTACTTCTATGGTGATCGATTTTCTAAGTTCTTCGGCAGAGTCCCTGACTGTTTCAGCAGCTATTAGGTCTTCCTCCACAACCTTTCTCCGGTTTGTTAATATATTATCCATTCTCGGAATTATTAGCATTCTTACTAGAAGAAATAAGCAGCAGAGAACTACCACTAACCAGAACGCTTGATTTGAAAACGTTGAAAAGTCTAGCTGAGGCATCCCTACTGTTGATTCCACATTTTTCTCTGCTGCCATTCTTTACACCACTTTTGTTTACTTTCTAATGTTATGAACCATCACAATATATTATCAAAACGCATACATTAAAAGCAGTGCTACCAAGAAACTGAAGATACCCAATGCTTCAGCAAAAGCTATACCGATGAACATTGTTGCCGTTTGTCCTGGTGCTGCATTCGGATTCCTTAGAGCACCAGCTAAGAAATTACCAACTACATGTCCAACACCGATAGCTGCTCCACCCATTCCAGTGCAAGCCAGTCCTGCACCAATTAATCGTCCCATTTCTACTATATCGCCTTCCATTTTTTTTTCCTTTTATCTATGTGTTAATATTATTAATGACCTGGATGAAGAGCATCATTCAGGTAAACGCATGTTAAAATAGTGAAGACGTAGGCTTGTATGACCACTACCAACATTTCTAGGCCGTAAACGGCCATAATTGCCACTATTGGAGCAATGGCACCTACACCCATAGCTCCAGCGAATCCAGCAAAAACTTTTATGACTGCGTGCCCTGCCATCATGTTTCCGGCTAATCTGATAGAATGACTAACGGGTCTTACAAAGTAGGATATAACTTCTATTATTAATAAGACTGGTCGCAGGGGCAGTGGTGCACTTGAAATCCAAAAAAGACCCAAGAATTTCAGACCATTTTTAGCAAAGCCTAGGATCGTAACAAAAGTAAAGACAGCTAAAGCCAGTACACCAGTAACTGCAATGTGACTGGTAGTTGTAAAACTGTAAGGCAACAAACCTAGTATATTACCAAACAGAATGAAGGTAAACAGAGTGAAAATATATGGAAAATATTTTAAACCATCTTGTCCGGCTATATCAATTACCATCTTTCTCACGAAAGTATAAATAATTTCTGCTGTTGATTGTAATCTACCAGGAACAACTTCATTTTTCCTTATGCCGAATACGAAGAGAAAACCTATGGCAAAAAAACTAATTAGCATCCACAAAGACTGATTAGTAAAAGAGTACCACTCCAATTGAGCATTACTATTAAAGAGAGGCTCAATTATAAATTGGTCCATAGGATGGATGTTAAATTGACTATCCGTTTCTTCTGCCAAAATTTCTTCCTTCACCGTTTATTATTTAAGTTCTTCCGCTGTTTTCATCATTGTTTTAATCCCAGCTCCAAAACCAAAAAGTGACATAATGATTATCATCAAAGGCTTCGTATTTAAAAGATAATCTATCCCATACCCTAAACCAAACCCTATCACCAGACCTACCACCAGTTCAATAACCATTCTCCAGGCTATGTTTGCATTTTTTTGGTTTGTTGACTTTTCAAAAGAGTCCTCGCTATTTATTTTTTTTGCAACTAGTATCTTTTCACTTAATTCTGTTAATTTATCTGCCTGCCTATCTGATTTACTCATGATCATATTTTCCAGAACTTTGTTTTAATTGTTCTTTCAATCGTTCATTTGATAAAAATAGTTTTTAACAAAAATTTAGAGCAATGTATAAAGTGAGCAGGTTATAGTCAAGCCTGAAAAATTATTTCTTTTTTGCATTTAAAGAATTGTTTTATATGGATTAATTGATTTTTAAGTAAAAATATTTGTGAATTTTTTACACAGATCTTTGATTATAAATAAAAATTAATATTCAACCAAGTAGTTGAATGTTAACTTAAGATTGAAAAAGCTGAAATTCCAATCTTTTGAAAGGGAGAAGATTGTCAAAACAAAGAAACAAACTGGACTCAATTTTTTTTGTGCTGTCTAGTAATAAGCGTCGTGAGATTTTAAATTTATTGCTAAAAAAAGATACATCGGTAACTGAACTCTCTAATTTGTTGTCAATTGGAATTGCTAGTACATCTAAACACTTACAAATTTTGTTATCTGTGGGTTTAATTAGTCAAAGAAAGAGTGGAAAAAAAAACTTTTACTCATTGAATACTAATGAGCTCATACCCGCAATTGTTTGGCTGGAGTCTTTTGGGAATTTGAATGTTTTGGATTTAGATAGTCTTGAGCAGTATTTCATTGATGAGGCAATCCTCTGAAACTATTTCAATTAGCGACAATTTTTTAGTTGGCGATTAAATATTTTCGCATTGCGTGCTGTAGTTTTTGCCGCATCTAAGAGAGCTGGTTTATTTTTGTAGAGCTTCTTTGAATATCCTCGATGGCCTTGGTGATATGCAAGATACTGATTATAGACATCGGAGTATGGAATTCCAAGTTTAAGATTTGTTTGCTTTGCATACCAACCTATGAAATCAACTGAGTCAGCAAAGTTTGTTCTACTAGAGAATCGGTTTCCGGAAGATTGTTGATACCACTCCCAGGTCGAATCAATTACTTGGGCGTAGCCAAAAGCTGAGGAAAGCCGGCCAGTAGGAAATATTCCAAATGCATATTTCCTTGAAGTTTTGGCTCTAGGTCTAAAATTAGATTCAGTTAGAATAAACGCCAATTGCATACCTGATGAAACGTTCCATTTATTGGATGTTCTATCAAGTGCTCTAACCCATGATTTTTTAGTTTTTATGATGTTACAAGCATTTTTCTGATCTAAAGGGATGCTTGACCTCATACTGCAGGAGCTAAGGATCAGCAAAATAAAGAAAAAACTTAGTCTCATACTCGAATTTCTCATTTTTAAATCTATTAATATAGAAAATTAATTTTAAAGCAACTAAGTATATCATTAATGCTATAGCTAGACTCTAATGTTATTGATGTTTATGAAGGGGTAAGGAG
>MDTB01136036.1_pt1 | contig 11746 bp, 10 predicted proteins | sample 811161 | NCBI WGS metagenome assembly MDTB01 (sample SAMN05326650, study PRJNA326480) | marine metagenome | isolation source: seawater | place: Mediterranean Sea | collected 2009
CAAATCTGATAACATAAAGCGAAAGTGATATAGTGACAACTCAGAGAAAAGTTATTAGTTTGGTGCGCGTATGAATCACCCTTGCAATCTACTAATAGCGTGAGCTGTGGCTTTGATCCTATCTCAGTCCAATACAGCTCAAGGAGAATCATGGAAAGACAACACCATTGCGCCGGTAACAAATCCTTTTTACTTTGAAGCTGCTCAAGTTAACACTGAGCTACGGCCAGTTTTCATTCATCATGAAATCCCAAGTTCATTCCTAGGAGGTGGTGATGCCAATGTATACGGAGTGCAGGCACGCTGGGCAGTTAACGACCGTTTGGCTCTTATCGCAACCAAGGGCGGGATATGTGACTTGGATATGCCTGCAGCAGGTATTAACGAGACCGGCTGGGCAGACCTTGGCTTTGGTCTGAAGTATGCCGCGGTGGATGATGAAGAGAATCAATTATTGATCACACCTGGACTCAAATTGGAGTTACCCTCCGGTTCGGGTGGCATTTTCCAGAACAACGGTGATGGGGAATGGAATGTATTTGTTTCGGCTATGAAAGGATTTGATGATCTTCACTTTACAGGTAGCGTGGGTGCCCGCATACCCAATGACAACGATGAGGAGTCCTCTTTCCTTCACTGGAGTGCTCAGGTTGATTACTACACCTGCAAGTGGTTTATTCCGTTTATCGCATTCAACTCCTTTACAGTGCTCTCAGGCGGAGATGGAGCGACACCTGTCGAGGGATATGACTTGATTAACTTTGGTTCTGCTGCAGCGGAAGGAGACACTTACAGCGCCATTGGATTTGGGTTCCGTTCAAGATTGCATGACAGGGTCGATCTCGGACTCTCATATGAAAATGGTGTTGGAAGCAATGAGAGTATCATGGATGAGCGCTACATTGTGGACATGGTTATCAGATTTTAGCACTGATTTTTTAACTATAAATCATTAATAAAAACCGGCGGAAATTCGTTTCCGTCGGTTTTTATTTGCTAAAAATGGGCATGGAAAAATCTACCAAGGATTTTCAAGCGAATGCTTCAAGTGGGGTTCCAAAAGCTCGGGTTCCAAGAGGAATGCATCATGACCCTTCTCGGAGTGAATCGTAATATGCCGGCAACGAATATCGTTTTGCTTCAGAATACGTGCCATTTGCACCTGATCTTCAGGGTAAAAGCACACATCTGAATCCACACTGAAAATCATGTACTTCTGGTGTTTGCAGGAAGAAAAAAGCGCTTGATAACTATCACTCTCTGCCTCCTTCAATAGATCAAAACGCAGCCAGGCTTCACACAAGCGGAGATATGTGTTGGCGTCAAAGCGGGAGACAAACTTTCTTCCTTGATGCAACAAATAGGATTCGATGGGGTGGCTGAATCGATAATGCTTGAATCCGCTCGAGGGCTGAACGATTTCATTTCTGGCCCGATCTTCCATTGTTGATAGTGATACATAGGTTTTGTGGGCGATCATCCTTGCAAGAGCCAGTCCCTGATCAGGAAATACACCACCGTAATAATCACCGCCCTGAAAATTAGGATCAGATTCAACCGCATAAATCTGCTCAAAATTGTGAATGCGATGAAGCGTTGTAGCGTAAAGGCTAGTTGCCATGGGAATAACCACGTTGACGCGATCAGGATATCGAGTCGCAAAACTCAAACAAGCCATCCCGCCCATGGAACCTCCTACAACGGCGTGTAAGCAATCAATTCCCAGAGCATTCAAGAGCTTCGCTTGCGAATCAACGATATCTCGGATGGCAATGCTTGGAAATCTAGAGCCAAAAGGATTTCCAGTCTCGTGATCCAAAGAGGATGGCCCGGTTGAACCATAGCAGCCTCCCAGATAATTGGCGCAGATCACGTAGAACTGACTTGTGTCCAAAGCCTTCCCCGGTCCAATGAAATTTTCCCACCAACCCTCATGACATTCATCAGTCCAGTAGCGCTCGACACCTTCAACCGCTTCGTTGCGACCAGCAGCATGCTGACTGCCACTCAGAGCGTGAAAGATGAGGATCGCGTTGTCTTTGGCCTCGTTCAGCGCGCCATAAGTTTCATAAGCAACTTCAGCGGCGACCAATTGATCGCCGCTGAAAAGTTGGAGAGGATCACTCTCTGAACTGATAGATGCGAAATGAGTCTGGGCTGTTTCCACAGCAATCCTTAGGCATTGGTGGAAGCCTCAATCGCCTGATCGACATCAGCGATTATGTCATCTATGTGTTCAATGCCAACGGACAGACGAATCAATTCTGGAGTGATGCCACCTGCTTTTTGAGCTTCGGCGGATAACTGCGAGTGCGTTGTCGTGGCCGGGTGAATGGCGAGACTTTTTGCATCGCCTACGTTAGCAAGATGAGAGAATAAATTAAGCTTCTCAATAAAACGGCTTCCGGCCTCGGCGCCACCTTTGATGCCGAATACGACCATGGAGCCACCTTTACCTGCAAGATATTTGTCAGCCAATGGCTTATTTTTGTCACCGTCCAGAGTAGGATATCTTACCCACTCTACACCTGGATGCGATTGCAGATGCTTTGCAAGAGCCAGAGAGTTTTCACAATGGCGCTCCATTCGCAAAGTAAGTGTTTCAATTCCCTGAAGGAACATCCATGCATTGTCAGGCGTAATGCATGCCCCTAAATTGCGCAATGGCACAACACGCATACGCAATATGAAGGCAATTGGGCTCAAATCGCCAAGGTCATGGGCCCAGCGCACGCCATGATAGCTGGATTCAGGCTGCGTCATCAAAGGAAACTTATCTGATTTCCAGTCGAACTTGCCAGAATCAACGACAATTCCACCAATGCCAGCTCCATGGCCTCCCAACCACTTAGTCAAGGAATGTATGACGATGTCTGCCCCATGATCAATGGGACGCTGCAAGTAGGGAGTGGTGAAAGTCGAATCAACCACTAGCGGCAAGCCATGCTCATGAGCAATCTTTGCTATTGCTTCAATATCCGCAACGTCCAGCCCCGGATTGCTGACAGTTTCGCAAAAGAGTAATTTGGTTTTGGGTGTAATTGCTTTTCGGAAATTTTCAGGGTCATTGGAATCAACGAAATTTGTCTTGATGTTAAACTGCGGCAGGATGTCGTTGAATTGAGTGAAGGACCCCCCATAGAGATTGTTCGCAGATACAATTTCATCACCCGCCTGACACAAATTGATTACAGTGTAAAAAATGGCGCTTGTTCCTGAAGACAAAGCGAGGGCAGCGGCTCCATTATCAAGGGAGGCGACGCGTTGCTCCAGCACATCTTGAGTTGGATTCATGATGCGCGAGTAAATGTTACCAAGTTCTTTCAGTGCAAAAAGATTGGCTGCATGCTCTGTATCCTTGAACACAAAAGAGCTTGTTCGATAGACAGGAACTGCACGTGCATTAGAAGCGGAATCGGGCGTATGCCCGCCATGTAAACAGATTGTTTCTAGATTATTCATAACGGATGTTGGAATTTAATGGTAAGTGCACCGATAGGACAAACCATTTATACGCTGAATAGTGCTGAGACCTCAACCAAGCAACTCAACGACTTTAGATTGAATATTGGAAGCATCACGCATCAGGGATTCTCCTACAAGGACAGCAGAAGCTCCTCCTTTTTTCACCTCAAGAACATCCTTGCGCGAGTATATACCACTCTCCGCAACTAGCACGCTACCGGAAGGTCGCCCGGATTCACGCCACAGTTTGGCCATGCGATCGGTTGTCTCCAAATCGACCGAGAAGTCTTTCAAGTTTCTATTATTCACACCCACCAGCAGGCAACCAGCGCTCATGACACGATTTAATTCTTCCTCATCATGCACTTCCACCAAAGCGGTCAAACCGGCACCTGTCGCCAATGTATGGAGAGATTTTAATTGCTGATCATCAAGGATGGCTGCGATTAGCAAGATTGCATCCGCACCATAATCGATTGCCTCTTCAATCTGTCTCGCGTCGATAATAAAATCTTTTCGCAGAAGCGGCAGATCAACCGCCTGCCGAACGGCTTTGAGGTATTCCAGTGAACCTTGAAAATAATCCACATCCGTCAATACTGATAGGCAAGTCGCGCCTGCATCCTGATAGGCTTGAGCAATCCGGACGGGATCAAAATCAGGGCAGATGACCCCTTTGGAGGGCGACGCCTTTTTGATCTCAGCGATCAATGCGACATCTCCACGCCGTGGCGATCTCAAGGAATCTAAAAAAGGTCGAACACCTCTTTGACTTAATTTGGATTTCAGATAGCTTTCGGAAGGCATATCATATTCAAGATGTGAGACTTCCTTAAATTTTGTTTGCACAATTTCGTCTAGAATACTCATGCATCTACCTCCTCGACACCCGTAATTTTTTTCAACGGACACCCTGCTCTCAGCCATCCATCTACAAAGTCATTCAATTTACCGTCCATCACACCCTGAACATCACTTGTATCAATTCCGGTTCGTAAATCCTTTACCATCCGGTAGGGCTGAAAAACATAACTGCGAATTTGATTTCCCCAGGACACACTGCCTTTTTCTCCGTAAAAGCGTTCCATGTCCTTTTTTTGCTGATCCTGTTTCAGTGCAAAAATCCGAGATAGGAGCAAATTCATTGCCGTAGCACGATTTTGATGCTGGGAGCGCTGGGTCTGACAAGCAACTGACAATCCGCTCTCAAGGTGGGTTATGCGAACTGCGGTTTCCACCTTGTTCACATTCTGCCCCCCCTTGCCTCCAGACCGAAAGGTATCCACACGAAATTCAGTAGGAGGAATCGATTCCTGTTCGGTTTCAGCGATTTCAGCAATGACGTCCACACTGGCGAAACTCGTGTGGCGCCGTTTGTTCGAGTCAAAAGGAGAAATGCGAACAAGCCTGTGAACACCGCGCTCGGCTTTGCAAAAACCATATGCGTTCTCACCCGAAATGAGCATCACCGCACTTTTGATTCCAGCGGTGTCGCCTTCAAGAATATCAGTGACATCTACCTTCCACCCACGCGATTCGCCCCAACGTTGATACATGCGCATGAGCATGTCTGCCCAATCGCAGGATTCTGTCCCACCAGCACCTGCATTAATACTTAAAATGCAATTATTTGCATCATGAGGACCTGTCAATAAGGTGCTTAATTCCAGGGCATCGTATTCTTTTCGAAAAGCTGAAATATCTTCGGTGAGATCGGCTTCGATTGTTTCTTGAACAGATTCTGGTTCTTCGCCCCCCAGCTCAAGCATTACTTCGATATCCTGCAATCGGGTCTCACCCTTTTTAAGGGGATCCAGCTTACGCCGAATTGAGGCGGATTCATCGGTAAGTTTTTGCGCAGCATCCCTATCATTCCAAAAATCTTCGCGACTCATCTGAGCTTCCAGCTCGATGAGTCGTTTGTCTAGCTTACCCTCGTCAAAGAAACCTCCGTAGATGCGAAAGTTTCTCTCTTAAAGCGACTAACTCTTCTTTGACCTGCTCAAACATAGGGGAATATTTTATGCAAACAGGGGTTCATTGACGAGTAAAAAGACAAAAATGGATTTTTCTAAAAAAAAATGACACATTATGGCCACTTCCTACGTTTAGTTTATTAGAGAGACCGTTAGTTGCTCGGTTCATCCCGACAAAACTCTCGATTTTGTCTTGAAGACTGCCCCATGAACATAACGTTTTGGTGCTGCAGACCATGGACAATCTTAAATGGACACAGCGCGATGGCGGATTTCTTGGTTGCTCCGCTGTCGCGTTTTGTGTCCGTTAACTCGCTCGCAAGTGTTTGCAAACGCTGAAATACGTTACCAAGGAGGGCCGTGATGATTCAGGTCAGCGTAATCATCAATATGCATACTTGCGGAAGTCCTCCATCGCTGAGTCAAATCCCCCACACGAAGGCATTCAACAAGGTTATGGCGAGCATACGCAAGAAGGAGATCATGGATTCTGTTGATGCTCTTTGAGGGCACCAGATAGAGTAATTCCTGTTTGAGAATGCCGAAAGCAATTAAATGCCAATCTAATAAAGCCTTATTGCTTGGGCATGCGTGACTCAAGTCGCGAAGGTGCCACTTCCACTTCATTGAGATAATGAACCTTCAAGTTTTCAAAAGCCGCAACAAGTTCGGGCCTCGATTCACCTAGATCAAATCTTTCCGAAGGGTCCGCTTGAAGGTTATAGATCAAAGGTCGGTCGTGGGTCTCGATTGGATCTCGTCCATAGGCCGATTTGGTCATGAAATGGGCTTTAAAAGCTCCCATCCGCAATGCAAATATCTGAGTCCCACGATAGTAGGCAAAATGATGCCGGACAGACTGGCTGTGTTCAAATAAGACAGGAGACATGTCATGGCCATCGATTTCAAGGCCTGCCAAGAGATTCCCCCCGGCAAGGCTCAAAAAAGTGGGAAATAAGTCAATGGTGGCAGCAAGCTCGCTACTCACAGAACCTGGCTGAATTTGACCAGGCCACCAGGCAATCGCGGGTTCCCGCATGCCACCTTCCCATGTACTGCCTTTTCCTTCGCGCAAGAGACCAGCAGTTCCACCCGCAGGGCCTTGAGTTAACCAAGGTCCATTATCACTTGTAAAAAATACCAACGTGTTCTTATCCAATCCATTCTCAGTCAATGCGCTTAAGATTTGTCCGACACTCCAATCAATTTCTTCGATCACGTCTCCGTATAAACCCCGGAGGCTATGACCTTTAAATTGTTTGGAACGAAAGAGTGGTACGTGCGGCATGGAGTGAGCCAGGTAGAGAAAAAAAGGATTTTCACGATTGGATTCAATGAATTTAGTGGCCTGACGCGTGTAGCGTCGAGTGATGGTTGTTTGATCTACGGGCTGTTCCACCACTTTTTGGTTTCGCAGTAAAGGAACGTTCCACCAATTGATGTGCGGTTCCAAACTCTTGGCAGCACCTCTCGGGGCATTGGAAACTCGGTCCATATCGTTGGAATATGGAATGCCATAATAAGAATCAAATCCATGTTCCGTCGGTAAATACTGGTGCCGATGCCCCAAATGCCATTTACCAACCGCGGCGGTAGCATACCCCTCTGACTTTAGAGCTTCAGCTATGGTCCACTCAGATTCCGGTAAACCACCCAAAGAGTCGGGGAACAGAACACGGCGACGGTCGCTGCACATGCCGCTCCGAACCGGATACCGCCCCGTTAGCAAGGCAGCCCGACTTGGGGTGCAAACGGAGGCAGCAGAGTAAAAATCCGTCAAACGCATTCCATCCGCAGCCATCTTGTCGAGATTAGGCGTCCGGATGCTTGGGTGCCCATATGATCCCAGATCACCATATCCGAGATCATCACAAAAAATCAGGACAAAATTCGGTTGGTCGCGAGCTGAGAGAGATGATTGAGCAATGAGAATGGAAAATGCTCCAAGGAAAAGGCTGACCCACATGCAGTGTAAACTATTCGAGCACACTGAGGACGATCCATGCCTAATTGGGTAATTGACAAGTGAATTCATGAGAAGGGATTTTCTCCCATCTACCCTCTAAATCGAGCTTATTTTGAGCTTTATCCTTTCATTTAGCTCAAAGCCCTGGCCGTTAGAGAAAAAAAGCCAGCACCGCCGCTTTAGATTGACACTGTAAACCCTGACTTCCAACTGGATGGCTCACCAAATCCACCAATAGCCACCATGGAAGGAAAAAGTGCCAAGGCTGTGAAAATGCCCCTCAGCAAAAGAGCTTGAGAAGACGGCTAAAGCAACTTCGAGTACCAACGCAAAAAATCGTTAACGTATAGCAGACAAAATCCTCTAGGCAGGAAAAATGTCGCCTCATCAAAACACTTCCTGATGATATCAGAAGGATGTCAAGGCCTGGGAAGAGTCAACTTTCCACCATCATTTCATGACATCATCTCCGACGCGATGAGCATCCATAGCGCAAACTCGTCAATGAATAAGGACTTTCGGAAGTGCGAAAAATTGCAATTAATCATTGCTAGAAAGGATATTTTTGTTAATTTTCCGGCTCTTTTCGCTTTTCAAAAGATATGCGAAATAAGGAAATACGATGATAACGGTCGGAAAATCCAGGACGTGAGTGCGTCTGGGTGACCACAATCACATCGAATCAAATCCCGTGTTCCGCGGGACGGTGCGGGCTCAGAAATTGACCCAAGAACCGGAAACCAATGGAAAAATAAAAAAGTGAGTCAATTAGGCGTTAAAGAATTATTGGAAGCTGGTGTCCATTTTGGTCATCAAACCCGTCGTTGGAACCCTCAGATGAAGCCTTATATTTTTGAGGCGCGCAACGGGATCCACGTTATCAATCTCAACCAAACCACAACTCTATTGCAGGAAGCCACCGACTTTCTATCCAAGATTGTGGCCAAGGGAGGTAAGGTGCTTTTTGTGGGAACCAAGAAGCAGGCTCAGGCCGCGACCAAGGAAGCAGCCACCGCTTGTGGTCAACCTTATGTTACTGAACGCTGGCTGGGCGGAATGATGACCAATCTCAAAACCATCAAAAAGTCTCTCAAACGTCTTCAGGAAATCGAGAAGATGGAGGAAGATGGCACTCTGAGCGATTACGGCAAAAAAGAGCAATCCATGCTTCGCCGTGAGGCATCCCGCATGCATCGCAATCTGGATGGTATCCGTCACCTGGACAAATACCCTGATGCCATTTTCATCATTGACCTCAAACGTGAACACAACGCGGTGGCAGAAGCGCGTAAATTGAATATTCCAATCGTTGCCATGGTGGACACAAACTGCGACCCGACCTTGTCAACGCACCCAATCCCAGGAAATGACGATTCTATTCGCTCAATTCGTGTGATCCTCACAGCGATCCAAGAAAAACTTCAACTCAGCCGAAGCGAACGACAGGCCAGCACGGCTGAATCTGCTGAAAAAGCTGCTGCAACGGAAACAGCAGAGGTAGAAACCCCGGCGGTCGTACCTGTGACACCTCCTCCGTCAGAGGCCCCTACTGCTGAACCAGAAGATCCCGAGGCTCCAGTTGCTGCTCCAGTTGCTGCTCCAGTTGAGCCGGAAGCTCCAGTTGAGCCGGAAGCTCCAGAGGCTCCGGATGCTCCAGAGGCTCCGGTTGCTCCCGAGGCTCCGGTTGCTCCCGAGGCTCCCAAGGACGAAACTGGCGCACCAACCGCATAATCATTCTTTCCCATTCCCTGGCTTCCAGGTCAGGGAATGGCATCAACATAACGATCTGGAATAGAAACTGAATATTTATGGCAGAAATAACCGCAGCTCTCGTTGGCCAATTACGCCGTATGACCAACGCGGGACTTATGGATTGTAAAAAGGCACTGACCGCTACCAATGGCGATTTGGATGCCGCTGTGGATGAACTCCGCAAAAAAGGTGTCGCCACCGCAGCTAAAAAAGCTGGACGGGCCGCCAATGAAGGTGTCATCGCTCACTACATTCGACCTGATGGCAAACTGGGCCTCTTGGTTGAGGTCAATTGCGAGACTGATTTCGTGGCAAAAAACGATTCTTTCCGCGAGTTTTGCAGCAGCGTTGCAAAAACACTCGTTGAGGAACCACAGGCAGACTTCGAAGCGATTCGAACCAGTCAAGTCACCAAAGTGGGAGAAAATATCCAAATCGGTCGTCACTCCACACTTGAAGTTGAAGGTAGTGGAATGGTTGCCGCTTACATTCACACCGGCGCCAAAGTGGGTGTTTTGGTGGAAGTAGGAGCAGGCAAAGATGAGACAACCAGTAAGGATGCGTTCAAGAGCTTGGTCAAAGATATCACGCTCCAAATTGCAGCAGCCAACCCCACCTGTGTCAGCCGCGAAAGTGTCGATCCCGATTTGATCGCGAAAGAAAAAGAAATCGCAGCTGAACAGTTCAAGGACAAGCCTGCTCAAGCAGTTGAGCAAATCCTGAAAGGAAAAATGGAAAAGTTTTTCCAGAATATCTGTCTGGTTGACCAGGGTTTCGTGAAACAGAACGGGGATATTTCAATCAAGGAACACGTGGCATCGGCGAGTAAAGAACTCGGAGACGAAATTTCTATCCGACGATTCCTTCGTTTCCAGGTTGGTGAAACTGATGAGTAGCCTGAGCATTCCCACTATTTAGGGATACTATTTTGAACCACACCGGGTGCTTGTTACCAAGCATCCGGTTTTTTCTTCCTGTCAGTAAAAGGCACCGCTGGTTGGAATTTGGTGCAGCACACTCGTCTGATGCTTCGTTTGCGGGTAACAATCCAGCTGAGAAATGAATAACAGAATCATCATCGTAGTTAAAACAACTTGAAATCAGCCTCATTGTCTAGCAGGTTCAATAGTCAAGACTTGTAGGTTTTAGTCGCCAAGAAAGATTACCCAGAACAACTTAAATGCTTTCATGCCAGGTCAATTGAATTATCTAAATTATCAACCACATCCACCTACAAACCACTTGAAAGAAGACAGAGGGAGTCATTGGTCATTGAGGCAATCTGTGCATTGCCTGATGTTGGCGATTCTCTGCATATCGGGCATTTCTTGCGGAAAGCTGGGCTTCGGGGATAAAGATAAAACGAAGGATGATCCTTCGGAAAAACCGACCATTCCTGTAGAAGTTGCAATTTTGGGTTTGGGTCCGATCGAAAGCGTTCTCAAAGCATCCAGCAATCTGGAAGCTGAAAGCGAAGTCAATGTGCTGGCGAGAACCTCCAACCGAGTCAAGGGTTTGTTTGTTGAGGAAGGCAGTCAGGTCAAAGCAGGTGATTTGCTATTGCAACTTGATGACGATATTCAAACCATTCAGGTTTCAAAGGCAAAGAACCAAGTTCTTGAATCACGCGAGGAATATGAGCGACAGAAATCCCTGCATGCGCAGAACCTCATCAGTGATCAAGTCTTCAGTCAATCCAAGTTTCAGCTTCAGCAGCTTGAACTAAACCTTCAGGACGCTGAGAGGGAGCTTGGCTACACTCAAATTCATGCTCCTATCCATGGGAAAATCACGCAACGAATGGTAAAGGTAGGTGATCAGGTCAGTGCTGGTCAGGACCTTTTCACCGTGATCGATTTTGACTCCATCGTGGCACGTTTGTATGTCACCGAAAAAGCCCTCAGCAAAATCCAGAAAAACCAGATGGTGAGAATCGAATCCACCGCGTTTCCAGGGAAAGTGTTCAGTGGTTACGTTGCAAGAATTGCTCCTGTTGTCGAATCCAAATCAGGAATGATCAAGGTGACGGTGGGTTTTCAGGATGTCGGTCCGCTTCTGCCCGGCATGTATGTCGATGGCTCAATCATCACTTCATCCAAACCTGATGCGCTATTGCTCCCCAAAAAAGGAATTCTCTATGACGGAGAACAACGGTTTATTTTTCGCGTTAAAGTAAACAATGAGGTCGAAAGGGTCCTGCTCACAGCAGGTTTGGAAGACGCTGAAAATGTCGAACCCATTTCTTTTTTGAAAAAGGGGGATCAAATCGTCATTGCCGGACAAACCGGACTCAAAGATGGGAGTAGAGTTCAATTGCCGGGTGATGCTGATGAAAACCAAAATCAGGAAATTCCAGTGACTTTGCCTCAAACATCTGACTCAGAGTCATCGAGGGATTGAATCGATTGCTCATGCCTCAGCCTGACTCAACAATAATCAAGCATTTCACAACAGATCGTCCTGTTGCGGTTTTAATGGTGTTCATAGCCGCCGTTGTATTTGGCTTTTTCTCGTTCAAACGCCTGCCAGTGACGTTAATGCCAGAGCTCAATTACCCCACCCTCACAGTCAGGACTGAGTATTCTGG
>MDTB01179171.1_pt1 | contig 11746 bp, 12 predicted proteins | sample 811161 | NCBI WGS metagenome assembly MDTB01 (sample SAMN05326650, study PRJNA326480) | marine metagenome | isolation source: seawater | place: Mediterranean Sea | collected 2009
CCCACAAGAATCTAAAATGATTGGTAAAGCAAGAGAAGTTAATAATTATAAATCTTTATGGTGTGCCGAAAAAATTCAAAATGAAAAGTTGCAATTTGAAATAAATAATAAAAGAAAGCCTAAAATTGCATTAATGGGTTTAGCTTTTAAGCCTAATATTGATGATTTAAGAGAATCACCTGCAAAATATATAATCCAACAAGTTTTACAGAATTCAAATGGTGATGATTACTTTATAGTTGAACCTAATATAAAATCTCATCCAATATACAAATTAACAGATTTTGAAGATGCTTGTGATAAAGCAGATATTATAGTTTTTTTAGTTGCTCATCAAGAGTTTAAAAAAATAAATTTAGATAAAGAAAAAATTTCACTTGACTTATGTGGTGTTTTTTATTAACAATCTATAACTAATAATTCCTACCTTTTCTAAGTGTAAATACATAGTTGTTTTATTTGGTTTATATGTAAATTTGTATTAGATGAGAAAGAAGATATTAGTTACTGGAGGTGCTGGTTACATTGGTTCACATACTGTTGTAGAATTATATCTTTCTGGTTACATGCCAATTATTGTGGATAATTTATGTAATACCTCTAAAAGAAATCTTGTTGGAATAAATCAAATTTTAAAGACTGATATTCCGTTTCACAAAGTGGATTGTACTAATCTACACGAAATGAGTAATATTTTCAAAATTTATGATGATATAATAGCTTGTATTCATTTTGCAGCATACAAATCTGTTGGTGAGTCAGTTGAAAATCCAAAAAAATATTATAAAAATAATATTGGCTCAACAGAGGTTCTTCTAAAGTGTCTAGAAATAAATAAATATAAAAATTTAATTTTCTCATCATCATGTACAGTTTATGGAATGCCTGATGTTTTGCCAGTTGAAGAAAATGCTCCTTTTAAGAAAGCTGAATCGCCGTATGGTGAAACTAAACAGAAATGTGAAATATTAATTGAAAATAGTAAATGCAATAGTATATCATTAAGATATTTTAATCCAATAGGCTCACACTCTTCTAGTTTGATTGGTGATTGTTCATCTGACAAACCAAGTAATTTGGTTCCAATTGTAACTGAAGTTGCATTTGGTACACGAGATAAATTAATTATTAATGGAGATGATTATAATACAAAAGATGGTACATGTATAAGAGATTATATTCATGTGCAGGATTTGGCAAAGGCACATGTTAAAGCCTTAGATTATTTATTAGAAAATAATGTTAAAGATGTTTTTAATGTTGGTACTGGAAATGGTCTAAGTGTTTTAGATGTTATTAATACTTTTGAAGAAGCTAATAATTTAAAAGTTAATTATCAGATTGGACCTAGAAGGCCCGGTGATGTTGAAGAAATTTATTCTTCTGGAAGTAAAATAGAGAAAATTCTTGGATGCAAATCTAAAATGACAACCAAGGAAGCATTAATTTCTGCCTGGAATTGGCAAAAATTATCAAAAATAAATTGAATCTATAAAATTAAATAGTATTTTAAAAATAAAATATAATGGATATTACACAAATAGCAAGGGAGGTATTTGAGATTGAATCAAAAGAAATATTAAATTTATCAAATTTACTTACTGAAGATTTTCAAAGTTCAGTAAAATTGATTTTAAAGAGTAAGGGTAAGCTTATTATTTCTGGAATGGGAAAATCTGGGATAGTTGGGAAAAAAATAGCAGCAACATTAGCTAGTACAGGAACACCAAGTTTTTTTTGCATCCTGGAGAAGCATATCACGGTGATCTTGGAATGATTGAAAAGCAAGATATTGTTCTTTTGATTTCAAACTCAGGAGAAACAGATGAAGTTTTAAAAATCATTCCATTTTTGAAGCATCAAAAAAATTTAACAATCTCAATGAGCGGTGACCCTGATTCATCTTTGGCGAAAAATACTGATTTTCATTTAAATATTTCTGTTAATCATGAGGCTTGTCCTTTACAATTAGCACCTACTTCCTCTACAACTTCAACCATGGTTATGGGTGATGCTTTAGCTGTTGCGCTGATGAAAAGTAGAGACTTTAAAGATGTTAATTTTGCCAGATTTCATCCAGGAGGTAGTTTAGGAAAAAGACTTCTCCAAAATGTTGAAAATGTTATGACAAAAGATTTTTTACCAGTCGTCAGTGAAGATGAAAATATTAAGAAAATTATTAATACCATTAGTTATGGTAAGTGTGGCATAGCTGTTGTGATAAATAAGGACAAGATTACTGGTGTAATTTCTGATGGCGATATTAGAAGATCAATGGAAAGTGATGAGGCAAATTTTTTTAAATTAAAGTCAATCGACATTATGACAAAAACACCTTATACTATTTTTAGAGATGTGAAATTGAAAGCCGCTGGAGATTTAATGATTTCAAAAAAAATAAATTCTTTAATTGTTAAAAATAAAAAGAATCATTTAGTTGGGATTGTACAATTTTATGATTTAGGAATATAATTGAATGAAAAAAATTATTGTAATTCCAGCTCGATTATCCTCTACAAGATTAGCTAATAAGTTGCTTTTAGATCTTAAAGGTAAAACTATTCTTCAAAGAGTTTATGAGCAGTGTAAAAAAGTTAAAGATGTAATAGTTTATATAGCTACTGATAGTTTAGAAATTAAGAAGTCTAGTCTGGAATACACAAAAAATATAATTATGACCAGTAATGAGCATAAATCAGGAACAGACAGAATAACGGAAGCAGTAAAAGACTTAGATTATGAAGTTTTAATAAATGTTCAAGGTGATGAACCATTTATTAATCCATCTTTAATAAATGATTTATTTCAAGTGTTACAAGATGAGAAAGTTAAAGTTGCAACGGTTTGTGAAAAAGTTTCACTAGCAAAAGAATTATTTGATCCGAATATAGTTAAGTTAGTAAAAGATAACTCAGGCTATGCTTTATATTTTTCTAGATCATGTATTCCATTTATTAGAGATAATAGTAAGTTGCTATCTGATGAAAAAAAATATTTAAAAACTTCAATTTTTTATAAACATGTTGGAATCTATGGTTATAAGAAAGATTTTTTAAATAGATATTCATTTCTTAACTTTAGTAATCTTGAAAAAATAGAAGTTCTTGAACAGCTTCGGATTTTAGAAAGTGGATTTAAAATTAAAGTACTTGAAACTAGATTTAAATCTTTAGGAATCGATACTAAAGAGGATTATAATAAAGCTTTAAAAATGATAACTAATGATATTCAATAATAAGATAAAAGATAGGGCTTTAAAAATAAAAGCTTTTCTAATTGATGTTGACGGAGTATTAACCGATGGTAGTATTATTTATGATAATAATGGTTTAGAGTATAAGAAATTTAATGTTAAGGATGGGCAAATAATCTCTCATTTGAAAAAGTTAAATTTTAAAATTGGAGTTATAACTGGAAGAAAATCTAAAGTTGTAATAAATAGATGTGATGAATTAAAAATTGAATTTCATAGGCATGGTATTAATGATAAAAATATTGAATATCAAAATTTTAAAAAAAAATATAATTTAAAAGATGAAAATATTATTTATATCGGCGATGATATAATTGATTTAACTATTTTGTCAAAATGTGGTATTAGTGTTACTCCAAATGATGCAAGAGAATATATGAAAAAGAATGTTGATATAATAACTGAAACTAGCGGGGGAGAAGGAGTATTTAGAGATGTTGCAGATTATATTCTTGAAAGTCAAGATTTACTTAACAATTTAATTGAAAATTTAAAAAAATAAAGAAAATGATATTGCAAAGTATACCAAATATTAAAAATATAAATTCTAATAATTTCTTTTTATTGTCCGGACCGTGTGCAATTGAAAGTGAAGAGATGGCTCTTAGAATTGCTGAGTCAGTTGTCAATATCACTGATAATCTAAAAATTCCATATGTTTTTAAGGGAAGTTTTAAAAAAGCAAATAGAAGTCGAATAGACAGTTTTACAGGAATTGGAGATGAAAAGGCGTTAAAAATTTTAAGAAAAGTTTCAGAAACTTTTAATGTTCCAACAGTAACAGATGTACATGAAGTTTCTGATGTTGAAAGAGCTGCAGAATATGTAGACGTTTTGCAAATTCCTGCTTTTTTAGTAAGACAAACAGATTTGGTAGTTGCAGCTGCCAAAACAGGTAAAGTAGTTAATTTAAAAAAAGGACAATTTATGAGTCCTGAGTCAATGAAATATGCAGTGCTGAAAGTTAAAGACACAGGTTCTAATAAAGCATGGATTACTGATAGAGGTACTATGTTTGGATATCATGATATGATAGTTGATTTTAGAGGTATTCCTGAAATGCAAAAGTTTGCCCCAACAATTTTAGATGTTACTCATTCATTACAACAACCAAATCAATCTGCTGGAGTTACAGGAGGAAAACCAGAGATGATTGAAACAATATCAAGAGCAGGTATTGTAAATAATGTTGATGGATTGTTTATTGAAACTCACTATGATCCTTCAATTGCAAAGAGTGATGGTGCTAATATGCTAAATTTAGCAGTAATAGAAAGCCTACTAGAAAAGTTAGTCAAGATTCGTGCATTAGTAAATGAATTTTAAAAATTAAGTTATCGAAATACATTTTTTAAATATACTTATAGTTTTAGTTTTGTTTGTATTTTTTAATTTTAGAAAATATAAAGATATTTTTGATTTTTCTATCTTGTTTAATTTATTAGCATTTATATATTTTTTTTTAGGTTTAAATATTTATCAAAATCTTTATGGTCAATCTAATTTGTTAATTCAAATTTCGTATGATTGTCTTTTAGCATTATTATCTTTTAATTTAGCTTATTACTTATTTAATTTTAAAAGAAAAATTTTTAAACTTAAAATCTGGAAACCTGATAAAGGATTGATTTTATTTTTTTTTTATTTAACAGTATTTATTGAATTATACTCTTTTTTCGAAAGAGGTGGTTTAATAAATAGGACTGATGCTTTTTATTTCCTAAACAATAATAAATATTTGTTTTTAAATAAAACATTTCAGTTTATTTTATATTTTCTAATTTCATCTAGTTTTTTTAGTAAGGATGATAAGAATTATTCTATTTATGCTATTAATACTTTTATTTTAATTTTATTATCTTTTGTAAATATTTCAAGGTTTGAGATTTTTAATATTCTTCTCATTAATATTTATTTTGTATACCTGTATAGAGGAGTTAGATTAAGATCACTTTTGATTTACTCATCTTTAGTTACATTTCTTTTTCTTGCATTAAAGCCTTTATTGTATTTATTGCTTTTGAACCAAACATATGCTGATAATACTTTAAATTATTCAGAAATTATTAACTGGATTAGAAATACATATATTACCCTAAATTCAACAGCAGAATATCCATATAATAGTTATTTAGTTACTTTAGAGGGAATGATAAATCCATTTATTTCAAGCGAAAAACCTCTTTCAAATTGGTATATGCAAACATTTTTTTATTCTGATTATTTAAATGGCAATAAATATGGGTTTAGTAGCTTGGCAGAAGGCTATATGAATGGTAATAGATATTATAATATTTTATCATTTGCTTTTTTGGGTTTTTTATTTAAATATGTAAACGATTATCGAAAAGATGTATTTGGTATATTTTTAAAGTTAATCTTTATTACTATTATGTATAAGTTGTTTAGATCAGAGTTGTATAATTTCTTTAGATCATTAATATATATATATATATTACCTTATTTAATTATATACTTAATCAGCTATTTATTTAGTAATAATACAAAAGAGGTTATATTTTCCAGAAGAGAAAATTGACAAGATGAGATTTTTTAAAAAATTCATAAATCCAGTTTTTGGTAAATTTATAAGTCTGTTAATGACATTTTATTTTACATTTTTAGTTTCTAATAATTTTAATAGTTTTGATTCTGGTTACTTGTTTTTAATTTTTTCTATAATACAATTTTATATTATTTTCTCCAGATTTGGTCAGGATCAAATAATAATAAAAAGATTAGGTGAAAACAAGATTGAAAGCAAAAATATTTCTTTCTACTTATCAAATTCTTTTCTAATAGTGATATTAATGTCATTTATTATTATCATATTAAATATATTTTTACCCGATATTTTTTATGATTTTTTTTTCAAAATCAAATTTCCAAAATTGATGATTTTTTCAATTATTCCTTTCTCTTTAATTTGGTGTTTTGTAGGAGTTTTTAGAGGTCTTAATTATCAGTTTTTTTCTAATTTTTATGAAAATGGTTTATTTTATTTAATTTTTGTTATTTCATTTTTTTTATTAGATATATCTTCAGTTTCGTCTTATTTAAACTCATATCTTGTTTGTGCTTTTATAACTTTTTTCATTATTTATTGTCATCTAGTTTTTAAAGGGATTTATTTTAAAACAGGTATGAGATTAGATGATTTAAAAGAAAGTAGAAATATAACATTTTCATCGTTGGTTAGTTTCTTAATTATTAATTTGCCTATATATTTAGCAGCATTTTACAATAACTCGGATGACATAACATTTTATTTGGTTTGTCTTAGGATATCTTTTTTAATTAGTGTTGCTGTAGCAATTATAAATAGTATTTATGCTCCTATATATTCTAAATTTTATTTTTTAAATGATAATAAGAAATTAAAATATAATTACAATAAATCAAGAAAAGAATTAATACTAATATCTTTTCTAGTCCTCATTTTTGTTTTCGCTTTTTCTAAACAATTATTGTTAATTTTTAATTTAACAGCTGATTTTAAAAATATTTTTATGCTTAATTTATTTTGTTTTTCTCAGTTTATATGTGTCTCAACAGGAACTACAGGCCTATTTTTAAATTTAACCGATAATGCAAAGGTTTTAAGAAACAATACTTTTATTTCTTTAATTTTTTCTTTTCTTATAGGAGTTGTTTTGATTAAGTATTTTTCTATTTACGGAATGCTAGTCGCATATTGTTTAGGGATTATTTTAGAGAACTTTTTAAGTTTAATTTCAGTTAATAAATGTCTAAAAAAATAAAAAACATACTTGTTTTAGAAGATGAATCTTATTACAAGGGATTATTACATTTTAATAATGATTGTTTTAATGTTACTTATAATGGTATGTTGTTTTATAAATACTCAGATAAGTTTTTACTGAAATTTGATTTAATTATAAATTTCACATACAATAGTGATTTAATGAACTATATTGTTTCTAGAGCTAATTTTTTACATATTTATACATTATTGATTGCAGATGGGATTTTTGAATGGTCAAATGCATTTAATAACAGAATATTTAAAAATAATAACCTAATTTTGTTTCACCCAATAATACATGATTCTTTTATGTGTGTAGGTGAAAATGAGCGAAATTATTTTAATTATAATGGTATAAAAACCTTAAAGTATTTACCAATTAGAATGAAACCCAGATTAAAAAAAATTGGACATATGAATACTGATCGGTTTCTAATAACAACTTCTAATACGTCTTATTTTACTAATCATGAAAAAAAAAGTTTATTAGAATTGTTAAATAAAATAATTAAAACATTAGAAGTACTAAACAAACCTTACTCCTTTAGGATTTTTGATGAATATTTAATAAATAAACTGTCTATAAATAATAAGATAAATATTACAGAAGGAGACTTTGAGCAATGTTTGAAAAATCATGATTTTATTATCACAACCTCATCTAGTATCTCTTATTTAGCAATGTTTCATGACAAGCCTGTAGCTCACATTCAATATAGAGATACTCCTGTTTTTATAAGATCAGGTTGGAATATAAATAGCATAATAAATTTGAGTCAAACTATTCAAAGTATGCTTGAAAGAGACAAACATCGTATGAAATTTCAACGCTTTCAGGTTTTAAATTATAATTCATCAAATCCATTTTTGGAAAACACAATATCTTTTGAAAAAAATCAACAAAAAATAGTTGATTTAAATCCTTCTATACTCAAATTGTTAAATTCAAAATACAACTTTAATTTTGAATATAGCATGAGAAAAATTTTTCTTTTACTAAAGAAAAATAAAATTTTAAAAAATCTATTCAATAAATTGAAATGAAAAAAATCTTAATTATTATAACTAGGGGAGATTCTATTGGAGGAGCACAAATTTATGTGATAAGATTAGCTAATTTTTTGAAAAATTCTTTTGAAGTTACCGTTGCATATGGAGCAGATTCAGATGTTAAAGATCTTATGAAACCTCATTTAGAATCGTTAGGCTTAAATTTTATTAGATTAAATGAATTAGAAAATTCATTAAATCCGATTAAACTTTATAAGAGTTATTCTCAAATAAGGAAAGTAATTATTGAATTTAATCCAGATTTGATTTCTTTAAATTCAAGTTTGGTTGGTATACTAGGAAGATTATGTGCTTATAATTTGAGTAAAAGGTGGGTTTTTACTGTTCATGGCTGGTCATATACAGATGGGATCAGTTTTTTTAAAAAAATAATATTTAAAAACACAGAATACTTAATAAGTAAACTGGGAGGTTATTGGATACTAGTTTCTAATCATGATTATAACTTAGGGGAAAACAACAACACTATTATTTCAGAAAATTCAAAAGTAATATATAATTCATTTCAGAAAAAAGAATCTGTAAAAGTTTTTAAATACGATCAGAGATTTTTAAATGTTGTTATGGTAGCGAGACATACAAAACAAAAAGATCATATTACATTAATAAATGCTATAAAAAAAATAAATAATATTAAGGTTTATCTTATTGGTGATGGAGATTTACTTGAAAAAAATAAACAATATGCGATTAAAAAAGGTGTAATAAATAAGATCGAGTTTTTAGGATATCAAAGAGATGTTTATAAATATTTGGTCAGTTGTGATGTATTTGTTTTAATTTCTAACTGGGAAGGTTTTCCTATATCTACTCTTGAAGCAATGTCATTCTCTAAACCTTGCATCATTAGTGATGTTGGGGGCGCTGCAGAAGCTATCGAGGAAGGAGTAAATGGATTTGCAATTAAAAGAAAAGATGTTAAAAACTTAGCTGATAAACTTAAAAAACTTATGTTAAACAAAGATTTAATGAAAGATATGGGTAAACATTCAAAAACTATAGCTCAAAATAAATTTACTGAAGATGTTGTTTTTAATCAAACTAAAGACTTTTTCTCTTATATAATTTCAAATGAATAAGATATTGATTATTGGTGGATCAGGCTTTGTAGGTTCTTTTTTAATAAAATCATTAAAAGACAGTAATGTTTTGAATTTTGATAAAAATCAAAGTCCTTTTTTTTCAGAATTTACAACAATTGGTAATGTCATGGATGTCGAGAGTTTAAATCAAGTAATGGCTAATACTAGAACTGTAGTTTTACTAGCAGCTGAACACAGAGATAATGTTACACCTTCGACATTATATTACGATGTCAATGTACGTGGCACTCAAAACGTATTAGATTCAATGGATAACTATAATGTTAAAAACTTAATATTTACAAGCTCAGTTGCTGTTTACGGATTGAATAAATTATGTCCCAATGAAAATCACCAAGTTGATCCCTTTAATCATTATGGCAAAAGTAAATTTTTAGCTGAACAAAAAATAAGAAAATGGTTCGATAGTAATCCAAGTGATAAATCTATTACTATTATCCGACCAACTGTAATTTTTGGTGAACGTAACAGGGGTAATGTATATAATTTGTTTAGACAAGTTGCCTCCAATAGATTTGTGATGGTAGGCAATGGAGAAAACAAAAAATCAATGGCATATGTGAGAAATGTTGTTTCTTTTATAGTTAATAGAATAAAAAATTCAAATCTTGGAATAAGTACCTTTAATTATGTAGATAAACCAGATTTAAATATGAATGAACTAATTTTTCAAATACAACAAAAAATGAAAATAAAGACTTACAGTTTTAAAATCCCATATATTTTTGGATATATAGTAGGTTTGATTTTTGATTTTCTTTCTTTAATTTTAAAGAAAAACTTTTCCCTTAGTTCTGTAAGAGTTAAGAAATTTTGTGCTACGACTCAGTTCGATTCCAGTAAAGCACACAAAATTTTTGAAGCACCATATTCTTTGAGTGAGGGAGTTTCTAAAACATTAAAGCATGAATTTATTAATCCTCCAAAAGATGACATATTGTTTTTTTCTGAATAGATGATTTTTATTAATAATAAAACTTAATTTTGCACAAATCATGAACAAATCCTTTTTATATCTTATAATTTCAATTTTATTTTTAAGTTCTTGTTCATCAAGAAAACAAATTTCTTATTTTGGAAATTTGGAAAAATATAATAATAGTAATTGGAATAAAATAAAGATGCATAGTTTAAATTTTATTTCAAAAGGTGACATCTTAAAAATTGACATCTCAAGTTCTGATGCTAATGCTGCTGTTCCATATAATAAAATATCTCTTCAAAATAATATACCTCAAAACTTACAATTATTACAAATTGAAGGTTATTTAGTTGATAATTATGGACATATTAATCTTCCAATTATCGGTAAGGTAAAAGCAGATAGTTTAACTTTAGGATTGCTTCAAAAAAAGTTAGAGAACATACTTATTGAGGACAAACATTTAATCGATCCAATTGTTAAAATTAACAGAGTAAATTCAAAATTTACAGTTCTTGGTGAAGTTAGAAATCCTGGCACTTATCATTATTATGATGAAAACCTAAATATTTTACAAGCACTTGGATATGCTGGTGACTTAACGATCGATTCGAAGAGAGATGATGCAATTTTGATTCGAAATTTTAAAGGAAAAAAAATTACAAAAAAAATTAATTTTAATGATGCTAAGTTGCTTAGCAGTAATGATTTTTATATTTTAAATAATGATGTTATTATTATAAATCCTTCATTTAGTAAAGTTAAAAGTGCTGGTTTTATAGGTAATCCAAGTTCTATTGCATCTATTGCCTCAATTATTTTAAGTATTTCCTTAATAATCATAAATAAATAAATGGATCCAAATAATTTTCATCAAACCGAATCTAATTCGGAAAAATCTTCAGAAATAAAAGCTGTTTTTTTTAAATATTTATTTTTTTATAAATACTTTCTTTATAGTCTTACAATATGTGTTCTATTTGCATTTTTTTTTGTAAAGTATAGTTCGAAAATTTATACATCAAGTGCAAAAATTAAGGTCCTTGACAAAAAAGAATCTTCTCTTGAGCTTCCAACTGCTGCTGATTTATTTTCAAATAGCAAAATAAATTTAGAAAATGAAATAGAAATAATTCAATCTCAACCAATTTTAGAAGAAGTATCTAATACATTAGGATTAATGCTTACTGTGCATGAGATAGGTAATGTTAAAAATTCTTTAGTAATTGATTATCCTTTTGATATAGGATTAAATGTAAATCCTGATAATTTTCATATAGAAGAATTTGATTTTTTAAAATATGAAATAAATTTAGTTGCTGATGGAGTAGAAGTTATTGATATAAATTTTGACAAAAGATATTTGTATAAAGATTTAAAAAAACCTTTTAAAATTAATAACATGCCTTTCGTAATCAAAAATATCAATTTTGATTTCTGGAGTAATAATAACGTTTCCTATAATATTTATGTTAATACAAAAACGGAAACTATTTCTAATCTTAAAGAAAATTTAAAGGTTTCTTCTGTAGGAGTTGAAAGTGATATAATTCAAATTAATTTTACTTCTACTAATATTAAATTTTCTGAATTATTTCTGAATGAATTAGTTAATGTTTTTAACAATGACG
>MDTB01225790.1_pt1 | contig 11746 bp, 11 predicted proteins | sample 811161 | NCBI WGS metagenome assembly MDTB01 (sample SAMN05326650, study PRJNA326480) | marine metagenome | isolation source: seawater | place: Mediterranean Sea | collected 2009
CTAAGAATATATAAATTTCATAAAAACAATAAAATTGAAAGTAAAATTATCACAACTGATAAAAAAAAAATTAAGTCTTTTAATAACCATGTATTAATATTTTATACTGGAATTAACAGAGTAGCAGATAAGATTTTAAATAAAATGAAGAAAACACCTTCATCCTCTTTAGATAGAGTGGCTCTCTTAAGCCAACAATTTTTGTTCTATTTTAAAAAAAATAATTTTAAAAAATGTGGTGAGATAATAAATAAAAGTTGGTTAATTAAAAAAAATTTTACAAACAATGTTACTAACTCATTAATTAATAAAGTATACAAAGACGGAATGAATGCAGGTGCTTATGGTGGCAAAATACTTGGTGCTGGAGGTGGTGGTTATTTTATTTTTATTTGTCCAAAAAAAAATAAAAAAAAGATTATCAAAAAGTTAAATTATCTTGAATTAGTAAGTACTCAATTTGAAAATCAAGGTAGCAAAATTATTTTTAAAAATTAGAACAAAATTAATTTTATCTTAGTTTACTTACTAATTTTTTTTTTAAAATACCTCTTATAAAACTGAAACCATATATCAAATGACTAAAAAATATGTATGGCAAGACTTGAATGCTTATGCTTAAGTTTTCAACTTTTTTAATATCTAACAAACCTATTATCATCACAATCAAGTATGCTAAAAATAACATTACAAGTGGCACAATTGAAAATGTAAAAGATAAAATAATTGAAAAAATTAAACAGATTAAAAAAATTGATGGAATAAAATAAAATAGTTTAAAGGAATTTTCTGGATATTTCTTTGCAAAGAAACCTCTGTGTAAAGCGTAATTTCCAATTTGATATAAATGTCGAAGTAAACCTTCTCTTCTATGATGATAAACAATTAAATTTGGTACATACAATATTCTTTTTCCCAATAAAGTACCCAGCTTATTACATAATATAGTATCTTCACCCGGCCAATAATCATTATTAAATCCACCAATCATTTGAAATATTTTTTTTTTAATGATTAAGTTAACAGATGGCCAATCATCTACATATTTCTTTGGTTTTATTGATATATATCTTTCTGGATTACCGCCAGTAACTTTAGTTAAAAAAAATGCTCCAGATATTTTTTGTCCTATTGTATTACTCTTGGGTGTTATTCCTGGCCCTCCAATTGCAACAATATTTTTTTTTGACAATTCATTTTCAGCAACTTTAAAAAAATTTTTTGCAGGATAAGAGTCATCATCTAAGAAAACTAAATATTTCCCTCTAGATAAATTAGAGCCAATATCTCTTTTTCTTCCTGGACTAATCTTTTTTGTTGCAATAATTTTTAAATTTTTATTTTTATATTTTAATGTTTTTTTCTCAATATAATTTGGAAGAATAATTATTTCTAATTTTTTATATTTCTGTTTTTTAATATGATCAATTGTTTCAATAATATAATTATTAAATTTTTTAACAGGAATGATTACCGAAAATAAGATTAAATTATTATTTTTATAATTATTTCTTGTTTTCACTTACTGTAAGGTTAAAAACATGTTGTTTAACTCGTCTTATAGCTCTAATTCCATACGTGAATAAAAATTGCCAGTCTCTTTTCCTAAATTTAAATAAAAATAATATCTGCCTTAATATAAAAAGAGGATGAAATGCAACACTATACATTTTTCTTACAGCTGCATAATAATTGTCATGTGGTATCGGAGTTTTTACAATTAATTTACTCATATCAAAATCATTATAGTCATCAGTAAGTAATTTACCTTCTTTAATACATTCTTCGTGATACGGGGTGTAGTCTAATGGTGTACACAATGTAACTTGAAGTGTTCTTGCTAATCCTTTTAACATTATGCTTCTAACTTCCTTTACAGTTTTATCTAACATTTCTTGGGTTTGCCAATGATAGCCCACCATGATTGTAAGATGGGGGTGTAAACCATACTTTGTTAGCCATTCGAGACAATTTTTTACGTATTGTAATTGATATCCTTTGTTCAATTTTTTTAATGTTTCATCATCTGCTGCTTCGTAACCTAAAAGCACAAATCTAAAATTCGCCTCAGCCATTAGCTTTATTGTTTCCTCATCCAAATATTCAAACCTTGTATTTATTCCAAAATAACAACCTTTCTTATTAAGTCCTCTTTTGATTATTCCTTTTGCAAATTCTCTAGCATCCTTGCCTCTATACCAAACTCCTGAATCATCAAATATTTCTTTAACTTTGTATTGGTTTATTAATTTTTCATATTCATCTAAACTTTTTTCAATCGACATCATTGAAAATGTAAGATTGGGACCGTTATACCTGCAAAAAGTACACTTTCCAAACATGCAATCTCTAATAACGCTTGAGGCATAAGTTCCTGGGGTTTGTAAAAAATTTCCATTTTCATAAGCATAACGTTTCCATTGTATCAAATCTCTGTTTATCAAAGGTGATTTATCGAGTGGCTCAACTTGAATAAAATTTCCTGTTTTTCTAACTTGATTAAGATTTCTTATTGCCAAGCCTTGAATATTACATTCGCTCATCCAGTTTTTATTGTCTCTAATTAATGCTAAGAGCTTTACTAGCACAAAATCAACATTGCTGCTCAACATAACGATGTCAACATTCGAATTTTCAAAACTTTCATCTGGTTTTTTCATAGAATGAAAACCAGCTAAACATATTATGGTATTTGGAAGTAATTTTTTTATCTCATTTATACAATTCCAATAAAACTTCATTACAGGTGTAGTTGACTCGAATAAAATGAAATCTGGCTTAAAATTAATTAAATCACTTAGCCAAGTATTATAACTTTTTTTTTGAGCATTTCCGTCATCCCAATAAATTTCATGACCTTCTTTTTCTACCCAAGTAGCAGCTTGAGCATAAGTTACAGATAATAAATAAGTTGGAACCGAGAAATATTGAACATTTCTATTTTGTGACACCATGGCTGTTTGTCCACGTTCATTAATAATTGGTGGGTAAGATATTGCTACTTTCATTAAAAAAAAACTTCCATAAAAATATTTTTATAATTTCCTTTTTTATTTAATATATTTACAGTGTCGGTAATCATTTTTCTATTACCACATAAGTAAATAAATGTATTTTCATCAATTTCCTTGTCTTTAATGAAATCTGTAACTCTTTTGTACTTAGTTACATTCTCTCGAGATACACAAGGTATATAATTATCCATCAATAAATTTTGATTAATAAAGCTATCTTTTTCATATCTAATTCCATGAATAATCTTATGGTCCAGCTCATATGTTCTAGTAAATGATATAAATGGCGCTATTCCAGTTCCTGTACAAATAAATAAATATTTTTTATTTAAATTTTCTTTATTTATGCAAAAATCCCCAAATGGACCTGATAATTCAACTGTATCGTCATTTTTTAAGTTTGATAAATCACTTGAAACAATACCATCTTCAACTTTTTTTATTAAAAACTCTAATTGACTATCGTCTTGACCTGAATAAATTGAATATTCTCTATTAATACCAGATCCAGGTTTACCCAAACTAAAACACTGTCCAGCTCTAAAAGCTAATTCATTTTTAGAGACAGAGACTATATAAACATTATTGTTTAAATACTTAATATTTTTTATCAGATATTTTTTATTCATATTTTATCTAGATATGTTCTATTTCAAATAGTAGTGTTGGTTTTAGTCTAGAAAAAAGTTCAAATGGTTTTCCAATAATCATCCATGCCTCTGGATAATCCCAGTCACAGTGATACGTTTTAGATAACTTTAATCCATAATTTTTACATAACAATTTTATAGTTTTGGGTGATTGCCAGATTACATGACCTTCACCACCACCCTCATTAGCGGTCAACCAATAACCAACTACTGACATAGCACCATTAGGATTGGGGGTAGAAATATAGATTTTTCCATTATTAGATAGTGCATTTTTTAAACCTTTAATAAACAAATTTTGTTTTTCTATATGTTCAATAATCTCACCTGCTATTATCAAATCATATTTGTCTTCTAATTTTGAATTTGTTATATCATCATATCTACAATTAAACCCGGCAGCATTCATTTTATTAATTTTCTCAATATTTATATCAATCCCAAGAACTGAGTTTTTTTTGCCAGCACTATCAACTATGATTTTATGTAAAAAATCTCTTTTTTTGACTGATATAGTTGGCATATCAGTGCATCCAATGTCTAATATTTTTTTGTTTTCTCCTAAGTTTTTTATTATTCGTGATATAAGTAAACTTCTTTTCATAAAATATCCTTCACTATTTTAAAAAAATTTTCCAACTATGCTTAATATAAAACACTTTTTTCAATTTTATTTATATATTTAATATTTTTTATCAGATAATTTTTTTTCATATTTTAAAATATAACTCATAAATAAAATACCTACGAGCAAAAGTAAATATCCTGTACCACTAAAAATTATTAATATTGATTCTAGGGTGGTAGCATAAATTAATGTTAAGCTAAGTTGTAAAGGTAAAAATATTAAGGAAATCCAAGCAAAAATTATTTTATCTTTAGATATTAAATAATTTTCTAATATATATATTTGAGTATATGGAAATATCACAAAGCCATAATATTTCAAAATATTTGAAGAAATAATATTGTTTATATTGAATACGAAGTATAAAATTTCATAAGAAAAAAAAAAGAATATAATAGAAATAAATATTGATATTAAACTTGAAGTACCAATTACTTTAAATAAGTTGTTAGTATCATTTTTACCCATTGCACTTGCTTCAGAAGAGAATGGAAATAAAGAATAACTCAAACCGTGGCTAATATATAATATAGCTTTTCCTAATATTGCTGCTAATGCAAAATAACCTGCCTGATCTTTAGCAAATAAATAATTTGCATAGAAAATGTCAAGCTGAGTTAATCCTACAAATGAAACACTAGCTACAATTACCGATAAATACTTCGATTTATAATCGAAAATTTGATTAGTAATAGATTTTTTATAATGATTAGTAATATTTTTAATAATTTTAAATAAAATATTAGTAGATAGCAAGAAAACGATAATTAGCGAAAAAAGTACTGAAACAAAAAAATATTTTAGGCTCATTGACACAAATATCAAAATTAAAAAAAAAATTAACTTCAAAAACTGTTGAAATTATCCAATAGCACCAAACCAGAAACTTTGCTTTAGTCCATTAAAAAATGAACTATTAATAGTTGTCAAAAAATTTATTAGGAAAAAAAAATAGATAAAATAAATATAAATTGTTTCATATTTTAATAAGTTAGAAATATATTGGTCTAAATAAACAATAAAAAAAAAAAAGAATTATTAGTAAAATTAATATTTTTATTATTAATGTTTTATAAAGGCTAATAATATCTCCTGAGATAGAATTTAAATAAGTAACTTTTCTTGAGTAAATTAACATAATTCCATTTAAAGGAGAGTTAACAAAAGCACATAATGCAAAAATAGCTGTAAAAGTTGCATACTCTTCTAGAGACAAATATCTGCCCAATAATATTTGACTTAGATATCCAAAAAAACCACCAATAACTGTTAATGTGCTAATTACTATTCCTGAAAAAATTATTTTATTAATTTTATTTCTTAAAAAATTTATTAATTTCATTGAGTCGATGAGTCAATTTCATCTTCAATTATATAGTTCGGTCTATCCTGAATTTCTTTAAGCACCATAGCGATATAAATAGTACAAATACCAATAGTAAAAATTATTAATCCTGATAAAAAGGTGTTAAGTACTAAAAAATATGCCTGTAAAGTATAAATTTCTTCTGATTTGAATAATTCATGCACAAACATAAATAATAAACTAAATAATCCCAATGAAAGAGTTGCAATTCCTATAAATACTGAGACTTTTAACGGCCAAATTGAATAATTAAATAAACTTTTTAGAAATAATCTTGTTAGGTTAATTAAATTAAAAGAACTAATGCCAATTTTTCTCTCAGGGGAATCGTATTCAAAAGATTTTTTTTTTTTTTCAAAACCAATTTCATTTATAAAATTTTTAAAAACAAAATTTTTTTCATTAAAACTATTTTTAGTTAAATTTAGAATTTCACTACCAATTAGTGAAAAATCGCTACTGCTATTTAAGCTATTAAATTGCAAAAAATTAAATATTTTAGAACCAAATTTTCTTAAAACACCAGTTTTGTCAGATTTTCTATGACCTATTACTAAAGAATAGCCATCAAGCCAATGATTAATCATTTGAGAAATATAATTGATTGGATGTTGAAAATCAGAGTCTAAAATTATTACAGCATCGTCTTCATTACATTTTTTAATACCGCATAATATAGCAAATTCTTTACCATAATTTTTACTAAATTTTATTACTCCAATATTTTTGTTAAAATTTCGTAGTTCTTTTATAATTTCGAAAGTTTTATCTACGCTACCGTCATCAATATAAAGTATTTTGAAATTTATATTATTTTTTTCGTAAATTTTTTTCAATTCAATGATTAATTCGTCATTAAATTTTTTAATACCTAATTCTTCGTTATAACATGGAACAACAATTGAAATTTTTTTTGTCATTAAATTTTAATATATTTGTGTCACCTATATGTATATATACTAATTTAAAAATTGAAATTTTTTTTTTAATGGTTTTATATAACTATATAAACCATAATAATTAAATTTTATGTACACTAGTATTACTGTAATAATGCCAACATTAAATTCTGAAAAATTTTTAAAGAGAGCTCTAGTATCAATCTACAATCAAAAAAAGGTAAACAATGTAGAAGTTATCATTGCTGATGGTAATTCTACTGATAGAACTATTGAAATAGCAAATAAATTTCCAACAAAGATAATCAAAAATAACCTTATTACTGGTGAAGCTGGAAAATTAAAAGCCATCAACGCTAGTTCAAATGAACTCCTAGCTTTCATAGATTCTGACAACATATTAAATGATAAATACTATTTCAAAAAAGCTATAAATGTTTTTAATAAGTTTCGTGATTTAGATTGTGTTGAACCAATAGGATTTAAATATATTAAGAATGATTATAAAATAAATCAATACTGTGCATTGATGGGTTTAAATGATCCTATAGAATTTTATACGAAAAGGTTTGATAAGTTCAATGTTATTTTGAATGACTACTCTACTTGTATAAAAGAAAATAAATATGATAATATTGAATACTTAATTGACAAAATAAGTGATAGGAACAGTTTATTTCCAACTTTCGGAGCAAATGGAACAATTTTAAAAAAAAATTCTATCAAATCAGTATTAAATATAAAAAAATCACTATATTACTTTGATACAGATATAACTTTTAAAATTTTCAATAAAAAAAAATCATTTACAGTTTGTAAAATAAAAAGTGAAATTACTCACTTATATTGCAAAAACATAAAAACTTTTATTAAAAAACAGTCTAGAAGAATCTCTGATTTTTTACATTTTAAGTATAATCAAAAATCAAATAAAAGAACTTCCAATATTTCAAAAAAAATGATTATTTTTTCTATAATTAAATTTATTCTAATTTTTCCAATTTTAGTTGACAGTTTCAAACTATTTATTAAATCAAATTATAAAATAAATCCCTTTTTCCATTTTTTTTTGGTTTATCTTACTTTATCGATCTACCTAATTTTTATTTTAAAATTTATAACGAAAAAAAAAAATGATATTTTTGACAGAAAAAGCTGGTAATCAAATTAATTATTTTTTTCTATTTTTTTTTATAATAAATAAATTCAACCGATTTAATAAATTAAAAATATTAAAAAGATAAATCAGAATACACAAATTAAAAAAGCAAAAAATATAATATATTAAAATTGCTTGGCTTGAATTAAATTCACTTATTGCGATATAAAATCTATTAATATTTACAATTGAACTATATATAAATGAGCTAAAAATAGCGTAGATAAAAATACTACTATTTTTAAATTGATCAAAAAAATATATAATTACGTAAAAAGATACAAATAAAAAATAGTAAATATGGTGACGCACGAAATTAGCATCCCAGCTTAATATTAAAAATAATATTGGTGAAAAGACAAACAATCTTGTTACTAAAAAATTATACCAACTTTGGTTTTGTTTTTTAATAAAAAAAAATAAGTAAAATAAAAGGAGACAGCCAAATAAAGTATACTCGAAGCTTACATCGCTTTTTCCTAGTTTTAAATTATTAAGTAATGGAATAAAAATATTTAACATATTTACAATTTTTGTGATAAAAATTTCATAATAATTAAAATCAGATATATTAAATAATCTACTAAAATAAATTTCTTTACTTTCTTGAATATTAAAAAAATTTTGAGTGATCAAACCTTGATTTAAATGAAAATATATAATGAATGTGAATGCAAATAAAAATCTAAAAATAGCTAACAGATTTATTTGTTTGTATATCAATAAAGCAAAAGAAAATGCTATGACATAGAATATTCCTGAAATATGAATTATCCCACCCATGATAATAAATAAGATTGATAAATTTAATTTTTTTTTTTCTAATGAGTAAACTGCTAGAGCTAAGAATAAAAATGGATGAATTTTATTCATTATTTCAAATGAAGGAAAACCATTCAATAATATTGATCCATTTAAAATCAACAATATCAAAATTGTAATAGAGTAATTAAAATTAAATTTATCTTTAGATATCAATAATAAAACTAAATAGATCAAAGTTAAAAAGAAATATTGCAATCTAACAAAAAGAAAATGAGAATTTAAATTAAATAATTCATAAAAATAAGAAATGAAATTGTGGTATATAAATGGTCTTGCCTGAATTTCCTTAAAGGGAATTGAGTTTTCTAAAAAAATTAAATTTGCATTATTTAGAGTTTCACTATTTTGAAATATTTTGGATGTTATCCAAATTAAATTAGAGTCATAATGATAGCCCAAAAAATTAACTTCATTTAACAAAAAATATTTGAAATCATATAAGTGTCCTTTGACAACCCCTATATAATCAAAATTGAGATCCACAATTATCATAGGTATTTGGACTATCAAAAAAATAAAAAACATTAGTAAAATTATTCTTAAATATCTTTTTAAAAAATATTTAAAATTATTCCGGTAGTAAAAAAATATAGTTATAAGAAATAAATTAAAAAAATAATTAAATCTATCAAAATAGAGATTAATAAAGTTAATCAAAATACAAGAAAAAATGAAAATTGGAATCAGATACAGTAATTCAATTTTAATGTTGAGTGCACTAAAGCTAAACTCTCTAACAACAAAAACAAAAAAGAGAAAATAAATTAGTATTACTAAAGAATAAGTTAAATATGAAAATATATTGAAATTATCAATATGGAATATTTTTTCAATTAAACTTAAATAAATTTTATCATTTTTTTCAAATAAAATAATATTTTTAATTTCAATACCTTCACCAAAAAAATTTATTTTAAAGTTTTCTATTTCTATCGGGTTTTTAAAAATTAATTCATAAGTTGATTTATTCAAAAAATATTTTGTATTATGTGAATGAATTAACTTTTTTTTATTAAAAAAATTTAAATTTTCAGGATGGTATGAAGTCCTACTGTTAAGATTGCCTTGAAATTTTATGAAGATTTTATCAATTTTTTTTTTTGAATTAGTCTCAAAATTAACTACATTGGTAGCATTATTAAAAAAGAAATTAGATTCAATCTTATTGTAACTAACATGTGGAAATGGTTTTGTAAAAATCAATATTACAAAAAAAAGATATAAAATTATACTTATGATATTATTATTTATATAGTGCACAAAAATAAATTATAACGTAATGAAAAAAATAACATTTCTATTTCCATTACATAATGAAAAAAAAAGAATTTTACGAGTCAAAAAACAACTCAACTTTTTTGACAAGAACTTTAAAAATTATGATATTTGCTTTCTCCTTAATAAATGTAGTGATAATACAGAAAAAATTATATTAAATAATTTTAAAGAATTTAATTTTAAAATTTATAAATTTAAAATTAAAAACAGAGGTGTAGGTATAAATTACGCAATAAAAAAGATTAAATCAGATTTTTTTGCCATTTGTGCTGTTGATAATGCATGGGACTTTAATTTTTATAATAAAGCAATTAAAATTTTGAATAAAAATAAAATCCAAATTGTTTATGGGTCGAAGAGTCACCAAAACTCAATTGTTAAAAGGTCATTGTCTAGAAAATTTATCTCATTTTTATCTATGATTTTTTTGAGAATACTTTTTCCGTTTAAACCGAGGCATGATACTCAATGCATAAAATTATTTAGGTCTAATATTCCATTTAAAAGTAAATTAATTGATTATAATTATTTTGCTGAGACACAGTTTGCCTTACTTGCTACAAAATATAATCTCAAAACCAAATCAATACCAGTGAAAGTTAAAAAAACTAAAAATTCAAAAATAAATATAATTTCTTTATTTCAATTTACTTTAGAGGCAATACATTTTAGATTTATTTTCAAATAATTTTTAAAAATTGATAAAAAAATTTTCTGAAAAATTTATTTAAGAATAAAAATTCATATGGTTTAAATAACCAATATACTTTTTTAATTTTTAGTCTTATCTGAAGTCTAAAAGAATTTTGAAGTAATTTTTCACGATATATTAAACAATTTTTATCATAATCGTTTTTGCAACTTGGAAGCTCTTCAAAATATTTTTTTTCGTTTTTTCTTCTATACATGTAATTTGCGTAAAAATAAATTTTTGAAGGATTGTTATATTTGGCAAATCTCATGGCATATAAAGCTCTAGGTTTTTCTAAATTATTAGGAAACGATCCGTGTACAATATTACCATGATGTATTGAAAATTGACCAGGGCTTAAAATGATAGGTATTGCTTTATTTGGTTTTAAATTGACAAATTGATTACCGCCTAGCAAATTATACTTATCTCTGAATTTTTTTTCGTGATTGAAAACATTCTTATGTGATTTTGGGACGACATGTAAACAGCCATTATTTAAATTGCTATCTGTAAGTGCCAAACTAACAGTTAAACAATTTGAATTTTTAAACTTCCAATATTTTAAATCTTGATGAAAACTAACAAAATTTTTTTTTTTTTTGTAGAATATTAAAGAATTCCACAATACAATCTTTTCTCCTAATATTGTTTTCACTATTTTTAAAATTTTTTTGTTTTCAATTAAATTATAAAATGAGCTAAAAACTAAATGTGGATTATAGATAATTTCATTCCTAATTAATTTTTGATTATTTTTATTTAAATTTTTTTGAAAATTTAAAAATATTTTAGATGCTGATGAAGCATTAATTGCTTTAAAGTTTGAGAGATATCCAAACTTTTCAAATTTTTTATGGTAATTCATAGAATATAATTTAAAAAGAGCATCATGGAAACAATATCAAACTTTAATGAAAAAGTTAATACAGTAAGTGAATTATGGAAAAATACAGTATCATTTGATGAAAAAATAAACTTGTTAAAATGTATATATTACAACATAAAACCTAATTTTTTAAAATCGACAAAATTAAAATTTCTACCAATAAGTGCTACAATTTATGTAAATACAATATGTAATTACAGATGCTCTTTTTGTTTTTTAATAAATGAAGATCATATAGGCAGTAAAAAAATGAACCTGGATCTAAATGGATTTATTAAAATTATTGATAGTGAATACTTAAAATATTCAACAAGAATAACTCTTGGGGGCGGAGAGCCTTATTTAAA
>MDTB01162729.1_pt1 | contig 11745 bp, 6 predicted proteins | sample 811161 | NCBI WGS metagenome assembly MDTB01 (sample SAMN05326650, study PRJNA326480) | marine metagenome | isolation source: seawater | place: Mediterranean Sea | collected 2009
ATCTTGCATGTGAATAAACCACTGTGGTACAGATGGTCCGTCACCAGCATTCTTAATTTTGGGGTAATTTTTTAGAATATCAGATAAAAGCTGATCCTTAAGTTTAGGGCATTTATCAGAGTGAAATTTCGAATTCAAATTTCTTTTTCGTCTAATTTTTTTAAAGAAACCTAATAGATAAAAGCACAACTGACAACTGACAAGTTTAATATTTAAATACCGTATATTTTTCTTTTTGCCAATGATATTGGTAAATAATCAATAAATATGCAGATATTTGGCCAATTTTCGGCAAAAAGGTCTTTTTAAACGACCGATAAACTAGCGAAATTAAAATAGTCCACTTAGAATAGCCCGCTTTTGAGTTTTATCAGATATCGTATAAGCATTAAAAGTCTAAATGAGACAAAAGGATTTGTTAGTAGGTATCCATTAATGTGGATTCCAGTACTTACTTTAAACAATATAATTAGTTAGGTTTCAAATGACTCATAAGCAAATTCACCTAGGACAGCAACTTCGTCAAACCAGTAATATTGAGATTGGCGGCCAATATGTCAGTATAGAAGGCGAGACTTACTATCAAATAAAAAACTACGATCAGATGAAGGATTTCTTTATCAGTGTAGTGAGCGACTCTGATCACTGGATGTTTATATCCACTCGCGGTGGGCTTTCTGCTGGTAGGATTAATTCAGAAAATGCACTTTTTCCATACTACACAGATGACAAGGTAAGTGATGGGTCTCCCTTTACAGGTAGTAGAACCATAGCTTTAGCAACTATTGGCGATAGGACCTCTCTTTGGGAACCGTTCTCCGAGCAATACAATGGAATTTATAACACCACGCGCAATCTACATAAGAATGTATTTGGTGATAAGCTAATTTTTGAAGAAATAAACCATGATCTTGCTCTTACATTCCGCTATTCATGGCGAACCTCAGATAAATTTGGTTTTGTAAAAACCTCTACCTTAATTAATACAGGCGACTCTTTGGCGCAAGTTGAGATCATTGATGGTATTGAGAACTTGATTCCTTACGGAGTAGAAACTGATGTTCAGGGTGGTTTAAGTTGTCTAGTAGATGCTTATAAAAAGAACGAACTTGAGGCTGATAGTGGACTTGGCCTTTATAGTATGAGTTCAATTCTGGTAGATCGTGCGGAACCAAGTGAAGCGTTGTCTACAACAACCGTTTGGTCCGTTGGCTTATCTGAGTCTAAGAAGTTAATTTCATCTCTTCAATTAGAAAACTTCCGCAAGGGTAATGCTGTTGATCAAGAACTCGATGTTCGTGGTCGACGCGGTGCTTATTTTGTAAATGATTGTTTAGCCTTGAGCCCGTCTGAAGAAAAGAGTTGGAGTATCGTTGCTGAAATTAATCAGGGCTCTGCAAAAGTTAAAGATTTAATTGCTTACTTAAAAGCCAATAAAAATATCACTGATGATATTGAAGCTGATATAGCCTTGGGCTCAGAAAATCTTGCTCGTATTGTCGGTATTTCAGATGGTCTTCAGGTGACTGAAGATAAACTAAGTGCAAACCATCACTTCGCCAATGTTTTGTTTAATGTTATGCGTGGTGGTCTGTTTGTAGATAACTATGCAGTGCCAAAGGCTGACTTAATCGCCTTTGCTAAAGGCTTTAATCGCGTCAAATATAATCAGTTTAAAGATTTTTTTGAAGGTTTAGATGACACTTTCCATTACAGTGATTTAATCAAAGCAGCATCAAAACAAAATGATGCTAGTATCCAACGAATCTGTTTTGAATATTTACCCCTTTCATTTAGCCGCCGACACGGTGATCCCTCTCGACCATGGAATAAGTTTAATATTAAAGTTAAGCAAGAAGATGGCTCACAGTTGCTAAATTTTGAGGGAAACTGGCGTGATATTTTCCAAAATTGGGAAGCTTTGAGTTACTCAATCCCCAATTATATTGAAAGCATGATCTGTAAATTTGTGAACGCTTCAACGGCCGATGGCTATAACCCCTACCGTATAACCAAAGCCGGTATTGATTGGGAAAAACCCGATCCGAGCGACCCTTGGGCCAATATTGGCTATTGGGGTGATCATCAGATTATTTATTTATTGAAGTTCTTGGAATTTTCTAATGATCATCATCCAGGTACCTTGCGCGATTTCTTAACCCGCGATTTATTTTGTTATGCCAACGTGCCTTACAAAATTAAAGGCTACCAAGATTTATTAAAAGATCCGCACAATACCATCGATTATGATGAGGCTGCTGGTGAACTTATTGACCAGCGCGTGTCACAGGTTGGTGCTGATGGGCGTCTAATTTGGGATAAAAATGGCTCAGTTTATTATGTGAACTTAACTGAGAAGCTGCTGGCAACTATGCTTTCTAAATTGTCTAACTTTATTCCAGAGGGTGGTATTTGGATGAACACCCAACGCCCAGAGTGGAATGATGCAAATAATGCATTGGTTGGCTATGGCGTTTCCATGGTAACGCTTTATTACACGCGACGTTATCAGCAATATCTTCTTGATTTATTGGCTAACTCTGAGCTGCAAGAAGTAGCCATTTCAGAGGAAATTAATGCGCTACTTAAATCAATTAACAGTACCTTTGAAAATAATAAGCAACTGTTAGCTGAAAAAATTAATGATGAAGATAGAAAGCGCGTTGTTGATGCCTTAGGTGAAGCTGGTAGTCAATTCCGTTTTGGAATTTATGAAAATGACTTCAGCGGCAATCGCGTTATGCTAAAAACAGCTGATTTGATTGCCTTCTTGAAACTGTCTTTAGAGTACATTGATCACACCATCGAGGCTAACCGGCGCGATGATGGTCTCTATCATGCCTACAATCTTATGACTGCCAGCGAAGATTCTTTAGAAGTAAGCTATCTCTATGAAATGCTAGAGGGTCAAGTAGCGGTATTGAGTTCTGGCTATTTAAGCCCTGAACAGGCGTTAGAGGTGTTGATTTCATTGAGAAATTCGGCGGTTTACACGCCACGTCAGCACTCTTATTTGTTGTATCCTGATCGTGAACTAACTCGTTTTGTGGATAAAAATATTATTTCTGAAGCACAGTTTAATAGTTCTGAACTGCTAGCATCGTTAGTTGCCTCTGGTGATACATCATTGGTAGAAAAAGATTCTCAGGGTGGATATCACTTTAATGGTGGCTTCAATAATGTTGATAGCGCTAAAGCTGTTTTAAATAGCTTAAAAGAAAATGGCTACCAAGATTTAGTTGAGAAAGAGCAATTACTGATAGAAGACATTTTTGAAGCAGTCTTTAATCATCGCCAATTTACGGGTCGATCGGGTGGCATGTATGCCTATGAGGGTCTTGGCTCGATTTACTGGCACATGGTATCTAAACTATTGTTGGCAGCCCTTGAAAACTTCCGCAAAGCCTTAGAGCAGGGCTCTGATGCGGTCACTGTGGGTAAATTAGCGGACTGTTATTTCGATATACGCGCGGGAATTGGCTTTAATAAAACACCAGATAATTACGGTGCATTCCCAACCGACCCATACTCCCATACCCCAGGTTTTGCCGGTGCTAAACAGCCAGGTATGACGGGTCAGGTTAAAGAGGAAGTGATTACGCGTCTTATGGAGCTAGGTCTATCAGTGAAGGGCGGGGCTATTTGCTTTAAGCCGTTTATTCTTAGAAAGTCTGAGTTTCTTTCAGCTTCTGATAGTCTGAGTTACTTTGATATTTCAGGTGAACAGCAGTTGGTAAATCTTCAAGCTGGTCAACTAGGCTTTACCTATTGTCAAGTTCCGGTTATTTATAGTCTTGCAGATGAAACATCCATCGTAATCAGCTTTGCTGATGGTTCTGAAAAGGCGATTGCTGCAGATGCTATTGATGCGCAAACATCACTTGCTATTTTTGATAAAACTGGCGAAGTGATAAAGATTCAGGTTGCTCTTCAACCGGGCCTAGAATAAGCGTAGATATAATGATGTGAGACAAAAAAGCCGTCTAGATAGACGGCTTTTTTTTATTAAAGATTACTTGATCTATCTTATCGCGCTTCCAGTTGTGTGCGAATTTCCTGAGATCGCTCTTCATCCAGATCATAGTTGCGCATGGCTAGGATGGCTATTAGCGTGCCTGTACAGGGAATAATAATATAGCTAAGGCGAAGCATTGTCAGGGTTTCTTCACCCTGAACCGCAACTGATTGATCAAAGCCGATAACACTTAAAATTAAGCCGCTGGCGGCTCCCGCAAAAGCGCCCCCAAACTTAACCATCCACCAATAGATAGCCCCAAAGGTGCCTTCGCGTCTTTGGTTTGTCTCAAGTTCATCAAGGTCACAAACATCAGCTGTCATTGACATCATAATAGTAAATAGGCCGCCAATACCGAATGCGAAAAGAGGTAACGGGATAAACATCATCCAAGGATTTTCTGGTGAAAATCCCCACCAAAATAATACATAGCCAACCAGAGAAACTGCTTGAGAGAAGAGGAATGTAGTTTTCTTACCGTATTTTTGCGCGCAGTAATTAACAATAGGAATAACCATAAAGGTGGTAAATAAAGCACCTATAGAGCCAAATAATGTCGGCCAAACGCCGGCTGCTGCGGGATCTCCATCATTCATATAATAGACAACAATAAACCAAGAGAATGCTGCGACTACTTGGAAGGCATTAAAGATAAAGAAGGTAGCAATACAGATTTTTTGGAATGGTTTATTACGCAGAGTCACAACAATACCACGACCAAAATCAATCATAGTTTCTTTTAGAGTTTTATCGTCACTTTCATGCTGAATGGATGATGCTGATGTTGTATGGGTGCAAAAAATAGCTGGCACTAATGCCATTATCATACAGCCACCGCCAACCCATAAAGAGAGTGTTCTAGCCCCCTCAGTTGCTGATTCGTACCAATCAGGATCATAAAGAATAATCCAAAACCAAGGTGCAATTACCCATGCCCACTGCCCAATCCATTGTGCGACCGCCATAATTCTTGTGCGCTCATGAAAGTCTGTGCTCATTTCATAGCCCATAGCCACATAGGGTACACCGAAGATAGTCATACCAATCCAAAATACACAGGCCCAGAAAAGAAAGTAGTAAAAGTTATACATCTCTGTGTTGGTGGCATACAGTTGCCACATCATCATAAATGATAGGCCTGAAATAATAGCCCCAACAAAAACGTAGGGTCGACGTTTGCCCCAGCGCGAATTAGTGTGATCTGAGATATAACCCATTAGGGGATCAGTTACTGCATCAATTAGCTTAGGGATAAAGAAAATAAGCGCCCAAAGAACTGGGCTCATCCCGAGTCCTTGAACCAGAATCACCATAAATATACCCAATGCAGCCGGGAACATTTGATTAGCTAACATACCAATGCCGAAAGCGACTTTTTGATTAAAGGGTACTTGATTGGTTGTTGATCCTTCTTGTACGTTATCCATAATCCCGATCTTTTAGTATTAATTTAATTTTAAGTGCTTGTGGTTCGCACTTTTGCTTTAGGCAGAGTCTAACATCTTTTTTCTATTAATCGTTTAAGTATAAGTGAGCTCTCAGAAGTAATAACCTATGATTCGATTAATATAGGGATATTTGCGGTAGCAGAACCACCATGGCAGTCATCCGCATAAACAAAAAGCCTGAATTCACCGCTTTTTTGGGGTGAAAACTCTATTTTTGATGATGTATGTGAGTCCGATTGTTGCCATACAATTTCTGGTGTTGGCTCAAAGTCACCACCATCACTTTGTAATTCGCGATCCACTTCTTTCATCAATTCCCAGCGATAACTTAGGCTTTTTCCCGAGTATTTGATATCTATTGTTGCGCTATAAATATGGCCTTGTTGCAAGCTGATACTCTCTTCGGCAAGCATACCGTTTACTTTTAATTTACCAATTTGAGGAACTCTGTGTTCAGCCCATTTTCCAGTCCAAAGGTACTGCATTACTTGGGCCGCCTCGGTACATTTATTATTATCTAAAAATAGTCCATACCAAGTAGGTGTTCTCTCTTGTTTTTGTCCCCATAAAAACACAAATGAACCAATACACTGTTTAGCATCAGCAGCAATGTAATTTAAAAATCTAGAGTGGTAATCACTGGCTTTTTCTGTACTATTTGCCTCGATAGGCCTATCCCAGCTTGTGCTTTCACATTCCCAGTGCCCTGTGGCGCCCCATTCAGTAATCATATAAGCACCCTGATATTTACTTTCTTGCACAAAGCGAGGTAGTTTATCGATGGCACCATAAATTTGGAAAGACAGTAAATCTAAATCGGGACATTTTTCGGCCACAAGACTTATAACCTCGGGCTCAGCGCCAGCCAGCATGGTAGTAGTGGGGTGGTTAGGGTCTATATTGTGGATCATTTTCGATAGATCATTTATCGCGCTCCATACTTCGGGGTTTTTGGAGCGTAGATTTAGTTCATTGCCAATACCCCAAATTAACAGTGCGGGATGATCCTTAAGGGCAAGAATATCTTGCTTAATAGATTCCATTTGCTCAGCTACAGCCTGCTGGTTATCGTAGTCAAAGCCATGTCGCTCTCGCTCTATCTCTAACCCCATACAAACCATTAAGCCATTTTGATGGGCTTCATCAAGAATTTCGAGTCCGCTTTTTTCACCATTATTGACCCGCCATGTGCGAAAAGCATTACCACCAAAATCTGCAAGACTTTTAATGCTGCCAAAATCAACCCCAGCACCATTAATATAAAAAGGTTTATTATCAACCCTAAGTTGGAATTTACTATCGCTGAAGTGGAGCTCAACCTTAGAAGGTTTCATGGGTGGTGCCTTGGCTAAAAATAATGTGTTTCATTCTAGTTTTGAGGGACAGACAAAACAAGCGCTATTGCCACTAGAAAAAAATGATCAATGAGTAATATAATTGCCGTTTTTTCTATACAAAAACAGTTAAAGGTTAATTGAGTGAAATTTTATTCTAGGTATGTTGTTCTAACACTATTGTTGTCTGGTCTTATTGGCTGCGACAAAACATCTGAAGATCAATATAAGGACCACCTTAATGGGCCTACGGCAAAAGAGATACTAGGTAACCCCAACTATCCAGCGATATCCTATGGTGGCTATCGTGAAAAAACTCGCGATGATGTGCCGACTGTTGAAGATTTAAAAGAAGATATGCAAATACTCTTTGCCATGGGTGTGCGAATTCTTCGTACCTATAATGCCTCTCAATTCCCCCAAGCAGAACGAATTCTTGAGGCAATAAAGCAATTAAAGCAGGCAGACGCTGATTTTGAAATGTATGTGATGATAGGTGCATGGATTGATTGTAAAAATGCCTGGACAGACATTCCGCCTGTTCACGAAGAAGAAAGTGAAGAAAACAATCGTGCTGAAATTGAAATGGCGGTGACACTGGCTAATCAATATCCAGATATTGTTAAAGTGATTGCCGTGGGTAACGAAGCGATGGTGCATTGGGCTACCAAATATTTTGTTTATCCAAAAACCATTCTGAGATGGGTGAATTATCTACAGGATCTGAAAAAGAATGGTCAACTATCCAATGATGTGTGGATCACTAGTTCAGATAATTATGAATCCTGGGGTGGAGGCCATAAGAATTATCATATAGCAGATTTAGAAGCGCTAATTAAAGCGGTGGATTTTCTTTCAGTACATACCTATCCATTTCATGACTCGCATTATAATCCCAACTATTGGGGGGTTTTAGAAGGCGAGCAAGATTTATCAGAAGTTGAACAGATTGAGGCTACCATGTTGCGTGCAAAACAGTATGCTATTTCCCAATATCAGGGTGTAGCAGACTATGTGCAAAGCCTAGGGCTGGAAAAGCCGATACATATTGGTGAAACTGGATGGTCCTCAGTTGCAGCATCGCTCTATGGCGCATCAGGTTCTAAAGCAGCTGATGAGCTAAAACTGGGGTTGTACTATCAGCATATGCGCGATTGGGAAAAAGAGTCAGGTATGTCAGTCTTTTATTTCGAGGCTTTTGATGAGCAGTGGAAAGACCCCAATGATGTTAATGGATCGGAAAATCATTTTGGTTTAATTGGCCTAGACAACAAGGTTAAATTTCCCCTTTGGGATCTGATTGATCAGCAGGCATTTCAAGGGCTAAGTCGAGGGGGAAAATCATTGGGTAAAAGTTATGATGGTGATTGGCATGCTCTATTAAAGGATGCTGAATTACCGCCCCTTAATAACGGCACTAATTCAGCAGATTAAAAGTATGCTATGAAAAATGAAATTTATGGCTAGCGGTTATTCAAAATAATTTCCATTTCATCCATGATGTTGTTCATTCTCTTAATCAGAGCTTTGTAAGGTGCCGCTGTTGCCATATCAATACCGGCATTTTTCATAAGATCATAGGGATAATCCGAGCCCCCAGCCTTTAATAAAGTAATAAAATCATTTTGTGCTTGTTGATCGCCACTCCTGATTTTTTGCGCAAGATCACTGGCTGCCGCGATCGAGGTAGCATATTGAAAAACATAAAAATCATAGTAAAAATGGGGAATATAGGCCCACTCAATACCATATAAATCATCTATATTGACCACGCCTTGATCATGACCGTGATAACGCTTCAGTAATTGTAAATATATAGTGGTTAACTTGGAGCCGGTAAGTACATTTCCTGATTCAACTTCTTCATTAATCTTTAATTCAAATTCAGCAAACATGGTTTGCCTGAAAAAAGTCCCTCTTAAAGCCTCTAAGCCAATACCTAAATAAAATAGTTTTTCTTCGTCCGAAGATGCTTCTTCTATAACCATATCTTGTAGTAGCATTTCATTCATAATAGAGGCAGTTTCAGCAATAAATGTAGAGTACCCAGCCGTCTCCCAAGGTTGAACTGCATTGGATAGCACTGAGTGAACCGCATGTCCGTATTCATGGGCAAAGGTAGAGGCGCTTTCAAAATTATTATTGTGATTAAGCAGTATATAGGGATGAACGTCATAGGCGCCCCCTGACATATAGGCACCTGAACGCTTTCCAGGAGAGGGGAAAACATGCATCCAGCGGCCCTTTACCCCCATATCATATGCAGCCATATATTCTTCACCAAGGGGTTCTAGTGCGCGTCGAGTAATTGCAATTGAATCTTCAATGCTAAAGGTTTTATCTAGGTTAACTAAGGGAGGATAAATATCGAAGTAGCGCATCTCATCCTCAATGCCAAGCATTCTCTTGCGTAGCTTAAAATACCGATGCAATGTTGGAAGTGCTTGATTAACCTCTGTAACTAAGGTGCGGTAAACCTCAGGCGGCATATTGTCATCAAATAATGCGCGTCCCATTGAGCTCTTATAATTGCGTGCCTCGGTCTTAAAAACTAACCCTTGAACCTGTGAATTCATAATGGCGCCTAGGGTAGCCTCGTAGTCTTGCCATACCGACCAAAAACTATCAAATACCATTTTTCTATCTTCACGATTGGGGGCTTGTCTTGCGGCAGAGTACCCAGCTTGACTTAGTCTTATTTTACGGCCGTCAGACAATATAACTTCAGGCCAAGGAAGATTGGCGTTGGCTAAAACCGAGTAAATAGAATTAGGGCCGCTGGTTAATTGACCTGTCTTGGCCAGCAGGGTTTCAATGTCTTTATCCAGAGTATGGGGTGCTCGACGCAATGTATCTGCAGCATTAAAACTGTGCTTATCTAACGTAGGTTCCTCGGCAATAAATTGGTTAATTTTTTCTTCGCCAAGCGCTAGTAATTCAGGGCTATACCAGCTAGTAGAAGCACCTAAATCGGTAAACAAATTTCTAGCTAATTGACTTCGCTCTTCATTTTCTGCATCGCGGGTATCAATATCTGCACTTAAGTTGGCATAAATATAGACTCTAACAGCTTCTTTATAAACGCCAGAAATTTGGTCTGATACATAGAGTAAAGATTGGGCATCTTTACCCAGACTACCTTGGAGTTTTGACAGTTGCTGGATTTCACTGGCAACCTTTAATCGAGCAGCTTCCCATGCCTTCAGATCAGCATATAGGTCACTTAAATCCCACTGGTATTTTTCTTCAACATCACTATTAATGGTGGCTTCAGGTTCTTGTTTAATAGCATTATTGCTGCATGCAGTTAAAAAATAGCCAGTTATAATTATCGCGAAAAAACTTTTTCTTATGCTCATTTTTTTCCTGTATAAAACTTTAATTTAAGACAATATTTTAAAATAACACGCTAATGATCAGCAAATTATCATGTTATGAAAACCTGTCAATAAGACATATTAAACTATTGGCTCTTTTCAGAGCATATTTGCCACCAACGCTATATTCTTTGTAGAATTTGAAAGTCTAATCTGTAGGTCACAATGAAATGTGCAGAATAATACTATGTATATATTTTAGTCTATTTTCAGTATCCTCATTTGGTTGGTGGGATAAAGAGCATCAAATTGTGGCAATAATTGCCGAAAAAAATTTATCCCATGTAGCAAAAAAACAGGTAAATATATTGCTCAATGATGACAATTTATCTGATGTAGCCAACTGGGCCGATACAATTAAATCTCAATCAAAATGGTCCCATAGTAAGTCTTGGCACTATATTAATATCGATAAAAATCAAAACTTTGCTAGTTATAAAACGATAGTCGGTGGAGATATTTTATGGGCCCTAAATTATTTTTACCAGCAGTTAAAAAAGACAGATAATCCATTAAAAAAAAGGCGAGAGGCACTGATGTTTTTTATACATTTGGTGGGGGATATTCATCAGCCATTACATGCAGGAAAAGCCAGTGATAAAGGCGGTAATATGGTGCCAGTAATTTGGAAAAATCAGTCTCGTATAACCAATTTACATAAGGTTTGGGATGGGCTTTTAACTCAAACAGATCTGAGCCCTGCCAAAGTGTCAAGAAAAATCGATAATAGTTCATCATCTGATAGAGCTGTATGGCAGGATGCCTCGTTTCAAAGTTGGGTCAAAGAGTCATCAGACTTAATTGAAAATATCTATGATTTTGGCGACAAAAATAAAGGCAAGAAAATTATAAATTTAGGTGTTCAGTATCAATTGATAAATAGACCTATCGCTGAAAAGCGTATGCTACAAGCAGGTGTCCGTTTGGCGCATTATTTAAACTTAGCATTCGAAGTAAAACCACCAGTTACACTTGCTCCCTAAATATACTAATCGTGTAACCCATACAAAATACCTCATTTTAATGCAAATTTTTACAGTCAAAATTGCGCCCATTTTGACGCAAAAAAACTACCTTTTATCGCAGTGATTTTAGGTGCGCCTAGGGTGAGTCCCTGTTATCGCATATCTGGCTGTTTCGTCTCAAAAACAATGTCTTTAGTGGCGGTACGTTGTACTTTATGTGCTTGATCTAGGCTGGCATAAAATCTACAACCATTCAGTCTGAAGTTTAAAGTTATAATTTAGGGGGTTTAACAACATGTTATTCAAGAAAAAAGTTCTTTCTAGCAGTGTAGCTCTGGCCTTGGTTGGCTCAACTATGCCTGCACTTGCTCAGGATGAAGGCCTTGAGATTGAAGAGGTAATTGTTGAGGGTGGTATCCGTGCTAGTCTTAAAAAATCAATGGATATCAAGCGCGACACAGCGGGTGTTGCAGATGCTATCTCTGCTGAAGATATGGGTAAATTCCCCGATACCAACCTTGCGGAGGCCCTTCAGCGTGTAACGGGTGTTTCTATCAACAGAGAACGCGGTGAAGGAAGTAAAGTAACTGTCCGTGGATTTGGCCC
>MDTB01172103.1_pt1 | contig 11745 bp, 8 predicted proteins | sample 811161 | NCBI WGS metagenome assembly MDTB01 (sample SAMN05326650, study PRJNA326480) | marine metagenome | isolation source: seawater | place: Mediterranean Sea | collected 2009
AATTTTTTGGGCTCTTAGCTCAGTTGGTTCAGAGCACCTGCCTTACAAGCAGGGGGTCGCTGGTTCGAATCCAGCAGGGCCCACAGATTAAGCGAGAATTTAGTTCTCGCTTTTTTATTTTATTAGATATATTTAATCACATTTTACATTTTCCTATTGTGTAAGAAAGTATACCAGCATTGTTGAGTGTACATAAGTTTCCATAAGTGATGCCATCACATCCACATAAAGGGTAGTACTCTTTTGTACATGGACCTTCTTTAATTAAACTTTCGTCAATACATAATTTTTCAGAGCAACTAAATATACTTATAACCGTTAAAAAGAGTATTATTCTCATAATTGTAATTTACAAAAAAAGTTAATTTTTCTAAAAATCATTTTTTTAAATTATTGTCACTTTTTTAAAAAAAATGTAAATATTGATTCATTTACATTAGAAAATTATAATTAATAAGTTACCTTTTAAAAAATATTATTAATTATAGATAAATGATTAATCAAAAAGGATTGTATGATAAAAAGTTTGAATCTGATGCATGCGGCATAGGATGCATTGCAAGCATTGATGGTATTCAAAATAATCAAATTATTTCTGATTCTTTAACAATGCTTGAAAATATGAGTCATAGAGGCGCGACTGGTAACAATAAAAAAATTGGTGATGGAGCTGGAATAAAGACACAAATACCCCACAAACTCTTACTGAATGAATTATCAATAAAGAATATTAGATTGCCTTCACCAGGTGATTACGGCCTTGGTATGTTTTTTTTCCCAAATAATACTAAGGACTATAACAAATCTATAAAACTTCTTGAGGAAACTTTCAAAAAATTTAATTTTAAAATATTATATAAAAGAGATGTTCCAACAAACGATAAAGATTTATGTCCATCCACTCTAAATTTTATCCCTAAAATTGAGCAATGGATTATTGTTCATAAGGACTATATCAAAAATGAAGATAATTTAAATAGAAGACTTTATGTTGCAAGAAAGTATTATGAAAATCTTATTATAGTAAATTCATCTTTAGCTAGATCAGTATATATTCCTTCACTTTCTTCAAATACAGTTGTCTACAAAGGCCAATTGACTACCCATCAAATTAGAAACTTTTATCCTGATTTATCTAATGAACTTTTTGAAAGTTGTTTTTCAATAGTTCACTCCAGATTTTCAACAAATACATTTCCATCTTGGAAATTAGCCCAGCCATTTAGATTTATTTCTCATAATGGAGAAATTAATACATTACAAGGAAATTTAAATTCTTTAAAGTCTGCAGAATCAAGATTTGAATCAAAGTTTTTTACTAATGAGGAATTAAATATAATTAGACCTGTAACATCAAGTGATCAATCAGATTCCGCATCTCTAGATAATTTGATAGAGTTATTATCTTTTTCTGATATGGATATTGATGAGGTGATGATGATGTTATTACCTGAAGCTTGGGATAATGATGATGCAATGTCAAAAAGTAAAAAATCATTTTATGAGTTTAAATCCTCAATTATTGAGCCATGGGATGGACCAGCAGCTATAATATATACAAATGGAAAAAGTATAGGTTCAATTCTAGATAGAAATGGACTTAGACCGATGAGATATACTATTACAGAAGACAATAAAATTATTTTAGCTTCAGAGACTGGTGTTATAGATATCGAACCAAGTAAAATAAAAGAAAAAGGAAATTTAAGATCAGGTAAAATATTAAGTATAGATTTCAAAAGAAATAATGTGAGGTTTGATGATGAAATAAAAAACACAATATGTAATAAAGAGCCCTATGATAACTGGTTAAAGAAAAATAGAATTACTACTGATATGTTACCAAGGAAAAAATCAAAATTTAAAAAGATCAATGATTTTGACTTAGATATTTTTCATAAAGTTTTTGGTTATTCTAAAGAGGATATCGAGAAAGTTATATACCCGATGACTGAGAATTCAAGTGAGCCAATTGGATCAATGGGAAATGATACTCCAATAGCAGTTTTAAGTAAGAAACCAAGACATATTTCGAATTATTTCAAACAACTATTTGCTCAAGTTACAAATCCTCCTATTGATCCTATTAGAGAAAAATGTGTAATGTCTTTAAATACACATTTAGGAAATATATCTAATTTACTTTCTCAAAAGGATACGGATTGTCAAAATATCTTACTTGAGTCACCAATTTTAGATGATGAAAATATTGAGAAAATTAGATCGATTGATGTCTTTAATTTACAGTCAAAAACCATAAACGCTTATTATAAGGTTGATAAAAAAGGAGGAAATCTTAAAAAGGCATTAAATAGATTATGTAGATATGTTGATGATGCTATTGATGATGGTTATGAATTTATCATAATTAGTGATCGTTTTCTAGATTCATCTCATGCGCCAATCCCAAGTCTATTATCGTGTGCTTGTATTCACAACCATTTGATAAGAACTGGAAGAAGAGGTATGGTGGGTTTAGTTATTGAGTCTGGTGACGTATGGGAAGTTCATCATTATGCAACACTTCTATCTTTTGGAGCAAATGCAGTAAATCCATATTTGGCTTTTGCAACAATTAAAAATTTACGTGAATCAAATTCTTCCCCTAATATAAAAAAGCTAAAAACTTTAAAGAGAAACTATATAGATGCAATTAATAAAGGACTCCTAAAAGTTTTTTCTAAAATTGGAATATCCACTCTTAAATCATACCAAGGCTCGCAGTTATTTGAAATTATCGGAATAAATAAAAATACTGTTGATCAATATTTTACTTCTACTACCTCAAGAATTGAGGGACTTGATATTGATGACATTGAGAGAGAAAATAATAAAAAACATTTTCACGCATACAAAGATGATCCAACTGTTTTATCAGTTGGAGGTCTTCTAAGCTGGAAGAAAGAGGGAGAGAAGCATGCTTTCAATCCTGAGACAATTTCACTACTTCAACACAGTACAATAAAAAAAGATTATAATTTATTCAAAAAATATTCTTCTAAAGTAAATCATCTAAATAAAACATCTATTAGAAGTAAATTCGATTTCAATTTTATAAATGATTCTATTCCACTATCTGAAGTGGAATCATCCAAAAATATATACAGGAGATTTGCGACTGGTGCAATGTCTTTTGGATCGATTTCTCATGAGGCCCATTCTAACTTAGCAATAGCTATGAATAGACTTGGCGGAAGAAGCAATTCTGGTGAAGGTGGTGAGGATGAAGCAAGATTTAAAATCAAAAAAAATGGAGATAATCTAAGTTCAGCCATCAAACAAATTGCATCTGGTAGATTTGGGGTGACTATAAATTATTTAAATAATGCTAAAGAAATTCAAATAAAAATGGCACAGGGAGCAAAGCCAGGGGAAGGGGGTCAATTACCAGGTCATAAGGTTGACGATTGGATTGCTCGTGTAAGAAATTCTACACCTGGTGTAGGCCTGATTTCACCTCCACCTCATCATGATATATATTCAATTGAAGATCTTTCGCAATTAATTTTTGATCTTAAAAATGCAAATAGAGATGCAGAAATAAGTGTTAAGCTCGTCTCTAAATCTGGTGTTGGTACCATAGCAGCAGGAGTAGCAAAAGCAAAATCTGATAAAATTTTGATATCTGGATATGATGGAGGAACAGGTGCTTCCCCTATATCTTCCATTCAGCATGCTGGGCTTCCTTGGGAGTTAGGTCTATCTGAGACTCAGCAAACACTTATGAAAAATGGATTAAGATCAAGAGTAAAACTGCAAGTTGATGGACAAATAAAAACTGGTAGAGACCTTGCAATAGCTTCAATACTTGGAGCCGACGAGTGGGGTATTTCTACAGCTGCTTTAATATCACAGGGGTGTATTATGATGAGAAAATGTCATTTAAACACCTGTCCTGTAGGTATTGCAACACAAGATAAAACTCTAAGAAAAAGGTTTAATGGAGAAGTTGACCATATGATTAACCTAATTCATTTTTTAACTGAAGAATTAAGAGAAATTATGGCAAGCTTAGGTATAAGAAAGGTTGATGATCTTATTGGAAATACTAAACTTCTTAAACCAAGAAAGAATCAATACTGGAAAACAAAAAATTTAGACCTTAACCCAATTCTTTTCTCTCATTTGGATAAACCTAAAAATTATTATAATTCATCTAAACAGAAAGATTATTTGTCAGGTCAATTGGATTATATTCTTCTTGACAAAGTAAAAGATACTCTAGAAAATCCATCTATTAAGACTAATATATCTATTAAAATAGAAAATACTGATAGGGCAGTGGGTACAATACTTTCAAGTGAAATATCTAAGAAATTTGGTTCAAATTCAATTAATGATGATTCAATAAATATTGATTTTTATGGATCTGCTGGTCAAAGTTTTGGAGCATTTGGAAGTAAAGGACTAACATTAAAAATTGAAGGTGATTCTAATGATTATTTTGGAAAGGGACTTTCTGGTGCAAAATTAATAATTAAACCTCCCAAAAAATCTAGATTTATTGCTAATGAGAATATTATAATTGGTAATGTAGCGCTTTATGGTGCTACCTCTGGTAGTTGTTTTATAAATGGAAAGGCTGGTGAACGGTTTTGTGTTAGAAATTCAGGAGTTGATGTTGTAGTTGAAGGTGCTGGTGATAATGCTTGTGAGTACATGACTGGAGGCACTGCTCTTATACTTGGAAATATAGGTAAAAATTTTGGTGCTGGGATGAGTGGAGGAATAGCATATATTTATGGAAATAAAAATTTAAACAATTTTAATAAATCATCTATCGATTTAGTTGATATTGATAAAGAAGATATTAAAAAAATAAAAACTCTTCTTCTTTCACACAAGAAATATACTGGTAGTCTGCTAGCATCATTTATAATGGACGACATTAAAAATCAAAAAAATAATTTTACTAAGGTATACCCTAAAGAGTTGAGGAGGGTTAAAGAGAAAAATAAAATTCAAATTAATGGTTAAACCGGGCTTCATTAAATACAAGAAAAAAAATCCTTCTCAGTTAAATGTTCAGAAGAGATTAAGAAATTATAATGAATTCCAGTCTTCTCTTTCAGATAAGGATTTAAGGTGTCAAACTGATAGGTGTATGGATTGTGGCACACCGTTCTGTCATTCATCATGTCCACTGGGAAATATGATTCCTGAGTTTAATGATGCAGTCTCAAAAAATGATTGGAAACAAGCTTATAAAGCTCTTATATCAACTAATAATTTTCCAGAATTTACTGGTAGAATTTGTCCAGCTCCTTGTGAGCATTCTTGTGTTTTAGGTATAAATCAAGATCCAGTTACAATTGAAAATATTGAAAAACAAATTATTGAAAAAGCATTTTTGAAAGGTTATGTTAAGCCACACAAAGTAGATAAAAGACTTACAAAGAAAATTCCAATAGTTGGATCCGGTCCTGCTGGCCTTTCGTGTGCAGACCAATTAAATAAAAAAGGTTATAAAGTAACGATCTATGAGAAAGATGAAAAGGTTGGTGGATTACTGAGATTTGGTATTCCTGATTTTAAATTAGAAAAAAAAGTTATAGATAGGAGAGTGAAAATTTTAGAGAAAGAGGGTATTATATTTCAAACTAGTAAGTGTCTTGGAAAAGATATAACTATAGATAGACTGGATTCAAAATATGATGCAATTATTCTTTGTATTGGATCATCAATACCCAAAGATATTAGTATAGAGGGACGCGAACTTGAAGGAATACATTTTGCTATGGATTTTTTGACAATGCAAAACAGAATAAATTCTAATCTTAAAACAGATACTAATATTAATGCAAAAAATAAAAATGTTATTGTACTTGGAGGTGGTGATACTGGATCTGATTGTATTGGAACAAGCAATAGACATGGAGCAAAGACAATTACTCAAATTGAACTTCTACCTAGGCCTCCAAAAGAAAGAGATAAATCAATGATGTGGCCTCTATTTGCAAACACATTTAAAACTAGTTCATCTCATGAGGAGGGTTGTGATAGAGTTTGGGGAATAAAAGCAAAAGAATTTGTTGGAAAAGATAAAATTGAATATGTAAGAACTGAAGACATAAGTTGGGATAAGCACAATAAAAATTTTTATATAGTTAAAAATTCTGAGAAGCTTATACCATGTGATTTATTATTAATAGCTATTGGATATGAAAGTCCAAATTTATTTTTTGATGATCAGTTTTCTATTGATTTGATGAGTGATGGAAGAATAAAAGCTGATAATAAAAATTTTTTAACATCTAAAGAGAATTTTTTTACATGCGGAGACTCTAGAAGGGGTCAGTCACTAGTGGTTTGGGCGATAAAAGAGGGAAGAGATTGTGCAGAATCTGTACATAATTATTTAAAGAAAAAACAACTTACTTAAAATGTATTTGACAATTTAATTTTATTTTTTATGAATTTATTAACTATTAATTCTGGTGATACGGCATGGATGTTAATTTCCTCAGCTCTTGTTATGCTGATGACTCCTGCAGGTTTGACTTTATTTTATGGTGGTTTAACTCAAAGAAAAAGTGTACTTAATACTATTGGAATGAGTTATACTGCTTTCTGTACAGCCTCAGTAGTATGGGTTGTCATTGGGTACTCTATTGCCTTCTCAGGAGATGGAGCTTATTTTGGAAATTTTAATTATTTATTATTGAAAGGTATAACAGTTAGTGATGTTGAGGGTACAATACCAACATTATTGTTTGTTTTTTTTCAAGGAACTTTTGCAGCTATTGCTATAGCTTTAGTTAGTGGCTCAATTATAGAGAGAGTTAGGTATTCTACCTGGTTTGTTTTCTCTATTCTATGGGTGATTTTAGTTTACTCTCCAGTAACTCACTGGGTATGGGGCGGAGGATTTCTGAGTCAGCTTGGTGAATTAGATTTTGCTGGGGGAACTGTTATTCATGTTAATGCTGGAGTAGCCGGTTTGGTCTTGGTATATCTCCTTGGAAATAGGGAAGGGTATAAAAAAACAAGCCTAAGGCCTGCATCTGTAAAATTAATGATATTAGGATCGGCTCTGTTATGGTTTGGCTGGTTTGGTTTTAATGGTGGTAGTCAGTTAGCTGCAGATGGAATTGCTGCAAATGCATTATTAGTGACTAATGTTGCTGCTGCATGTGGTGGTCTAGCCTGGCTATTAATTGAGTGGTTTACAACAAATTCAAAACCAACACTAATAGGAAGTGCTTCTGGTGTTGTCTCGGGTCTAGTAGGTATTACTCCAGCTGCAGGTTATGTAGATGTTAGTGGAGCTCTAGTAATAGGTTTGGGCTCTGGATTAGTAGGTTATTTTGGAGTTGTTAAGCTTAAGAAGTGGTTAGGTTATGACGATACTTTAGATGTTTTTGGTATTCATGGATTAGTTGGAGCTTTTGGAGCTATTGCTACTGGAATCTTTGCAAACCCTATAGTTAATGAAGGAAATTCTGGATTATTATATGGTAACCCTGATCAGGTATGGATTCAAATACAATCTGTTTTAATTATTTCACTTTACTCAGCTGTTGCTACCTTTATTATATATAAGGTAATCTCTCTTATTTTTGGAACAGGTAGAGTATCTGAGAAAGTCGAGAAAGACGGAATGGATATGGCCTACCACGGTGAAAGAGGATTTGATATTAGCGACTAGTTATTATTAGTAGATATGCTTATCTGGATTCCAACCTTTCAGATAAGCATTTCCTGATTCTAAAGCTCCATCTTCAATTGGTGTTCCCATTGAGTCATTCCATCTATTTAAAAACCCAAATAAAGAAATTACCCCCAGTATTTCAACAATTTCTCCATCATCCCAGTACATTCTTAATTCACTTGATATCTTATCATCAACTTTATTGGGAATACTTGATGCAGCTATCGCAAACTCAAATGCTGCCTTTTCTTTTTTATTAAAGTTTTTACTTTCTCTAAAATCCCAAATTTCATTTATCTGTTCATTTTTTGATCCGTATCTCTCAGCTGCCCGAATTGTATGGGCTCTACAGTAATTACACCCTGAAACTGTGCTTGTCAAGTATCCTATTAGCCTTTTAAGCTTGCTAGACACCTTTCCCTTATTTTCCATTACAGCTTTATTAAGATTTATGAAGGCATAGGCTATAGGTGGTCTCATAAACATAGTCTTTATACTGTTAGGACAGAAACCTAGAGTTTCATTATAAAACTTTATCAGTTTATTTAACTCTTTATCATTTGATTTTAAAGGTTTTACAAGAGGGTTTTTCATAATATTTAAATTTATTAAGCGTTTAATAGTTAAATTTGAAATAAAACTATGATAAAAAAATTTATATCAATATTTTTTCTCTTTTTCTTAATTACAAATATTTCCTTCTCTCAAAAACTTGAACTTGGAATTAAGGCAGGACCAAACTCTGCAACTCAAAAATTAAATGCCATTTCAGGTATAGAATCTGTAACTGGTTACCACGTAGGAGGTTTTTTATATTTTAAATTGCCTATAGTATTTGGAATTCAAGTTGAGGGACAATATTCAAACCAGGGGAGTGAATTTCAAGTAAATCAAATCATTAATAAGAATAATTTAAGTTATATTAATTTTCCAATATTGATAAGAAATGATTTTGGTCCTTTTAATTTCCATTTTGGACCACAATTTGGGATATTGACTGATGCAGGTCTCACTATTGATGGAGTTAAGAATTCAATTAAGAACCAAGTTTTAAATAGAGATTTTAGTTTTGTTGCTGGAGTAGCTATTCGCTTACCTGCTAACTTAGGTATTTCTTTGAGATATGTGAAAGGGTTACTCAATATATCGGATCCTAATGTTGTAAATAATGAGACAAAAAATACAATGTTCCAGTTATCTTTAAAATATTCTTTAATTCAGTGGGGAACTAAGAAAAAGAAATAAAATGAGCTCAATATTTTTCAGAAAAATAGAGAAAAGGGATTTAGAAGAAGTATTTGTTTTGTTAAATCAGTTAAAAGAAAAAGATATTGATTCTATAGATAAGGAGTCATCTTGGAAAAATTTTATATCCAACACAAGTGCTAATTCAATTGTAGGTATTTATGATGATAAAGTAGTTGCTTACGGAAGTATAATAATTGAACATAAGATTAGAGGGGATATAGCAGGTCATATTGAGGATATAGTTGTAGATGCTGCAGTTAAAGGAATGATGTGGGGAGTAATCCTAGTTAAAGAATTAGTTCAAATTGGAAAAACAAAAGGATGTTATAGAATTACACTTTTTTGTGATAAAAAGCTAACCAAATTTTATGAGAGAAATGGCTTTAAGGTAAATAATGTTATGATGAAAGCCTTTTTAGATAACTAGATCTTTACATTTAATCCAACTGTTATATTTCTTCCAGGCATTTGTACTAGATTTGTTTCATAATATTTTGAATCAAAAATATTATTCAAGTAAAGAGTTAAATTCCATCTATTTCTATGCATTATAATTTTATAGTCAATTACTGATTTGTTATTTTCATCTTTGATCTCTCTAACACCATATCTGTAGGACAAATAATTGGATAAAGTTTTTGTTAATTTAAAATCAAAATTTAAAATTAATCTATGCCTATAGGAATTTAGGCTGTATCTCGATAAAATATCGTTTTCATAGTCATCTTTAATATAAGCATAACCTAGATTTATTGTGTTTATACTACTATTCATACTTAATATTAATTTCCCATCAAACTCAATTCCAGTTGTTATTACATTTTTTATATTTTGAGGTGACCACTTATCATTAGGGTTACCCTTTACATAATCGATTAGATCATCTGATTTTCTTCTAAATAAGCTTAAAGAAATACCATAATTTTTTTCTCTGAGTTTAAATCCAATCTCACTAGTAAATGCTTTCTCAGGATCTAAATTTTCATTACCTTGATTATTAGGATCACTGTAGTAAAGGTCAGTAAATGTAGGAATTCTAAATGTCTCACCAATATTAGCATTTAGAGAAATCTTATCTGATAATTTAAATCCAATATCTATCCCTGGAAATAATTTTGATTTAAATAAGTCATTACTTGGTTTTTCATATATAGAAAAAGCTATACCTGGAGTAAAAGAAAACTTGTTTTTATTAATTAATTGTTCAGCAAAAATAGTTGTAATAAACCTATTTCTTTCTCCTAAGTTGTTGCTGCTTAGCCACGTGTTTGATAAATCTATTCCAATTCCTGTTATTCCGATATCTGAAAATATTGAAATATTATTTTGAAATCCAAGTTTATGTGAGATGTGATCATTTTTGTAAACACTTGGATTATCTCTGATATAGATGTATGTATCTTTATGTTTTCTCCAGTAAAGTGAAGATTCTGAAGAAATGTTTTCTCTCTTTTTTTTTAATTTAAAATTAAGTAAGCTACCATTGGTCTCTTCATATTGATCCCTAGCTTCTGAGCTAGCATAAAATCCGTTAGCGCCAAATTTTCTATCAGAGTTAGAAAATAAAATTTCAAGATCAGAATCATTCATTTTTATAATTCCAGAATAAAATAAATTGAAATAATTATAGTCTGTGTTATATTTATACCCATTGGATTGCCTATATGTTGAGCTAAATATGTGAGATGTTTTCTTGGTATTAATTGGGATAGATCCTGAACCCTGAAATGTTTTGAAGGATCCGTAGCTTAAATTTATATTACCCTTCTCACTATTTTTTTTTGTAATAATATTTACTGCTCCGTTGAATGCATTCATTCCAAATATTCTAGAACCTGACCCTTTTAAAATTTCAATTTTATCTATCAGGTCTATAGGTACTGATAAGTTCATTTGATGGTGACCAGTTTGTGAATCTTCTACTTTTATTCCGTTGATAAGAAGTAGCGTCTGATCAAAACTTCCACCTCGTATATATAAATCAGATTGGATGTCATCATTTCCTCTTCTTCTTACGTCAACTCCAATCACTTGTTGAAGGATTTCACTTAAGTTTTTTGCTGAAGAATTATTTAAGAAAATAGAATCAATAATAATTAGGTTTCTGTTTTCATCAGAAAATGGAATTAAAATTCTTCCAGAATTAATAATTACTTCATCAAGTACTTTTTGTGATTTTAGACTAATTGGTATTAATAATAGAAATAAAATTTTTAGATATTGTCTCATATTTTTTGTGCAATTCTAATTTATGAAAATGAAAATCAAAAATTATTGAGACTAGACTTTTTATAATATATTAATTGAATTATTCTACAGCATCAAATCATTTACCCTTAAAAACTAAAATTTCAAACACAACTTGTTTTAGATTATACACAATTAATTTAATAAAATAAATTACTTGAAATTTGTTTACTCAAATTAAAAATCTTTACTTCTGTAATTAACTTTTTTCTTATCAAGAAAATATTTATAAAAATTAAGTCTTTTTATAAACTCAGTAAAATCTCTTTTTTTTCTTTTTGACCAAACAATTTCTGAGAGAGCAGTCATTCTTGGCACAGACATGTACTCTACCATATCTGGAGTCTTTATGTATTCTGTCCAAACATTTCCTTGAGCACCTAATATCTTTGTAGCTTGATTAATATCTAATCCTTGTGGAATAGGTTCATATGAATATACTTTTTCAAGTGGGATTAATCCTCCTATTGCCAAAGGTTCCCCTGTTCTGGCTTGGTAATAATCAAAATATAGATGAGACGTAGGAGACATTATTGCATTATTTCCAGCTTTAGCCGCAAAAATTCCTCCCTCTTCACCTCTCCATGACATTACAGTGG
>MDTB01229634.1_pt1 | contig 11744 bp, 6 predicted proteins | sample 811161 | NCBI WGS metagenome assembly MDTB01 (sample SAMN05326650, study PRJNA326480) | marine metagenome | isolation source: seawater | place: Mediterranean Sea | collected 2009
CAGATTTTTGATCCCATAATCAGTAGCCTTGACAGGATCATCACCTATATTTTCAGTTTGTGAGTTGGGATCGTCCCAAAATCCACCAAACATATAAATTGGATTCAAACTCTTTTTATCGACAAATTCCTTTAAAATTGTTTTTTCAGTCTGAGGATTTTCCCCTGGGAAATAACGATATCCCCACTCAATAGAGTAGTCATCATATGGCCCCAGTTGTCTGACAAACCTTATGTTCTTATCACCTGGTTGGGCAACGTAATTATATCTTGCATAATCCATAATTGTTGTTGCGATTCCCATTTTTTGGGTAAAATTACCTGACCTTAATGAATCAACTGGATATGCGGAACTTGCCTTCATGTTATGGGGAAGACCCAGAGCATGACCAATTTCATGGGAAATAACACGTCGCATCATTTCTCCTATTTCCTCCTCAGGAGTATTTAAAGTCCTAGCTTTTGGATTAGCAGCTCCAGTTTCTATTAGAAATCTATTTCGATAAGATCTCAAGTGATTATGGTACCAGATTATATCGCTTTCAATAATTTCTCCAGTTCTCGGATCTGACACACTTGGCCCGACAGCATTTCTTGTAGTAGATGCAACATATCTAACCGTTGAATACCTTATATCTTCTGGACTAAAATCAGAATCTTCTTCTTTAGAGGGTGGGTCTTTAGCAATAATAACATTTTTAAATCCAGCTTTTTCGAAGGTGCTATTCCAGTCTTCAATTCCTTTTTTAAAATAAGGTCTCCATTTAATCGGTGTCCCAGGATCTAAATAATAAACTATTTGTTTTTTTGGTTCAGTAAGCTCACCGTTTTTATAGGCTTTAATATCTTTTGGTTCCAATCGCCATTTTCTTATCAATTCAATTTGATCTGATTTAAGAGCCTTTGATGAATAGTCATATTTTTTTAATGTAAACCAACCAACTCTATTGTCAGCATAGCGAACAGGCATTCTATTTTCTGGCAAAGCAATTATCGAATGATTTATTTGAAAGCTAAAGGTCTTTGTTTTATTATTCCATGGCAACTTATCAGCTCCGAAGGTTAATGTGTGTAAAACCTCCGCATTTCTTGGAAAGCTTCTAATACTATTTATTTGACTTCTTTTTTTATCAACGCTTTTGATTTTATATTTATCTCTTTGGGTTTTAGTTATAATATTAAAACCAGGAGAATCGGCCATAAAGTAATTTGTTACGTCAATTAAAAATCTGTTTTTTTCAGAATTTTTTATTTCAAATGAAGCTAAAATAGGAGAGAAATTATTTTCTATTACACTTAAACTAATTGGATCATTTTCAGAATAGATGTTAGTGTATGAAATTTGTTTTATCATAATTTTTTTCCCTTCTTTAGTAAAGTGAATAAGATTTTCAGCTGTTTTTGATCCAGCATTTATATATGCTGAAAATCCTGAAGGTAGTTGAGCGTATCTTGTAACCATTAGTAAATCTTTTGAAAGAATTGAATCTTGAATTTCAAAAAAAACTTTTTCTTTCTCTTTTGAAAAATAAGTAGTTATTAGACCACTTGTTTTTTTCATATTAACTGTAATTGAATCGATTTTCTTTGATTTAGATGAAGTTTTTTTCTTGTTTTGAGAGTTTGCGCTAATTGAAATAAATAAAAAAAGCATTGCAAAAATTATCCTGTAGATTTTCATATCAATAAATCTTATCTTATAAATAGTCTTAAAAAATAGTAATAAATTATTAAATTGTGTTTGTTAGGTTACTAAAAATTAAATTTAAATACTTCTAGTTATGAAAAAAATACTTTTACTCTCAATCATATTTTTCTTATCCGAATCTTTTGATCTGCATTCCCAGAGAAGATCAAATGTCAAAAACCAAAAATCAAGCGACAATATTTCACTTAGTGCTTTTAAGTTTAGGAATGTAGGTCCAGCATTTCTTTCTGGTCGAATTGCTGATATTTCAATTGATCCAAACAATAGTAGTGTATGGTATGTTGCTGTTGGTTCAGGAGGTGTGTGGAAAACAAAAAATTCAGGAACTACATGGACACCGATTTTTGATAATCAACCTTCCTATTCCATTGGATGCATAACTATTGATCCAAATAACACAAATACAATTTGGGTTGGAACAGGAGAAAATGTTGGTGGACGACATGTTGGTTATGGTGATGGTATTTATAGAAGTATGGATGGCGGGAAAACATGGAAGAATTTTGGTTTAAAAGAAACTGAACATATATCCAAGATAATTGTACATCCAGATAATTCAAATATTATTTTAGTAGCTGCTCAGGGTCCGCTTTGGAGAAAAGGAGAACAAAGAGGTTTATATTATTCTGATAATGGAGGAAAAAACTGGAAAAAGGTTTTAGGTAACTCTGAATGGACTGGAGTTACAGACATTGTCGTTAACCATTCAAATCCGCAAATAATGTATGCTGCTACCTGGGATCGTCATAGGACCGTAGCTGCATATATGGGGGGCGGTCCAGGAACTGCCATATTCAAATCAATTGATGGAGGTAAAAATTGGGAAAAGCTTTCTACTGGTTTGCCTAAATCAAATATGGGTAAGATTGGTCTTGCAATTTCTCCACAGAAACCAAATGTTGTTTATGCTGCAATAGAGCTAGATAGAACCACTGGAGGATTATATCGTTCTGATGATGCTGGAAACTCTTGGACTAAAATGTCAGATGAGGTTTCTGGAGGTACAGGGCCACATTACTATCAGGAATTATATGCAAGTCCTCATAGTTTTGACAGAATTTATCTTATGAATGTTAGAGTTCGCGTTTCTGAGGATGGAGGGAAAACTTTTAGGACCATGAAGGAGAGACAAAAGCATTCTGATAATCATGAAATAGTATTTAAACATGATGATCCAAATTATTTGATGATAGGAACAGATGCAGGCATTTATGAGAGTTTTGATTTGGCTGAAAATTGGAGTTACATTAAAAATCTTCCTTTAACTCAATTTTATAAAGTTGCAGTAAACAACGCTGAACCTTTTTATCATATTTTTGGCGGAACCCAAGACAATGGTTCAGCTGGAGGCCCCTCTGCTACAGATGAAAGAGAGGGTATTGCAAATAAACATTGGTACAAGACTTTAGGGGCAGATGGTCATCAATCAGCTACTGATCCTGTTTATAATGATATTATTTATGCAGAAACTCAAAGAGGAGGCTTACATCGAATTGATTTAACCAGTGGTGAGCAGGTTTTTATTCAGCCCCAAGCAAATGAAGGAGATCCTTTTGAAAGATTTAACTGGGACGCTCCAATTTTAGTTAGTCCTCATAAACCATCTAGATTATATTTTGCATCGTATCGTTTATGGAAATCAGAAAATAGAGGTGATGATTGGACTCCAATATCAGGCGATTTGACAAGAAATGAGGAACGTATAACTCTTCCTATAATGGGAAGAACTCAAGGTTGGGACAATTCTTGGGATATTGGCGCAATGTCTGATTACAATACAATAACATCAATATCAGAATCTCCTATAAAAGAGGGTCTTATTTATATTGGAACCGATGATGGATTTATTCAAGTTACAGAAGATGGTGGAAAAAATTGGACTAAAATATCTGTAAAACAGTTTGGACTTGCTGATAGAAGTTTTGTTAATGATATTAAAGCAGATCTTTTTGACGAAAATATTGTATACGTTGTTCTAGATAATCACAAAGAAGGAGATTTTAAACCATATATTTTTAAAAGCATGGATAAAGGTAAAAACTGGGTTCCTATAAGTGGTAATTTGTCTGAAAGGACTCTGGTTTGGCGTTTTGTTCAGGATCATGTTAAAAAAGATTTATTTTTTGCAGCCACTGAGTTTGGAGTATATGCTTCATTGGATGGAGGCAAAAAATGGCAGAAACTTCCTGGAACACCAACTATCTCTTTCAGAGATATAGTAATTCAAAAAAGAGAAAATGATATAGTAGCTGCATCTTTTGGAAGAGGATTTTATGTTTTAGATGATTACAGTGGACTTCGAGAAATGACTGCTTTAAATCTTAAAAAAGAGGGAGTTTTATTTAAACCTAGGCCTGCAAAGTGGTATGTTCCTAGAAGTAAAATAGGAAATACTGGGGCTGATTATTACTTTGCTAAAAATCCTGAATTTGGTGCTGTTTTTACTTATCATTTGTCAAAAACATACGAAACAAAAAAGTCTACTCGCCAAAAAAGAGAGAGAGGGCTTAATAAATCTTTAAAAAATGTACCATTTCCTGGTTGGGATGCGTTAGAACAAGAGAAAAATGAAAAATCAGCTCAAATTTTACTCACAATTCATGACAGCGATGGTAATTTGATTCGTAAAGTTTTCAAGAATGCAAGAAAGGGTAGTGCTAGGATCGCATGGGATTTAAGATATTCAAGTAATTCACCGGTTAGACCTCCTAGTTCATCAAGGCGAGGATGGGGATCCTTCGGTGGACCAATGGCTATACCTGGGAAATACTCTGCAAACCTACATTTATTAAAAGATGGAAATGTATCATTTCTTGATGGGCCAATAGAATTTGACGTAAAGCCTATTAGAGAAGGAATTTTAAAGGGAATTTCTTATGAGGATTATAAGAGTTATATAACAAAATATAACAATCTTCAGAATAAAATTTCTGCTGTGAGTGATGCATTGAGAATGAGTGAAAATAAATTGAATTTAATTGAAATTGCAGTCAACCGCTCTTCAATAAAACCTGGCCCAATAAATTCAAAGATTTATAATATTAAAAAGAGAATAGAATCAATTAAATTGAATTTAGATGGTAATTCCGCTAAGAGAGAAATTGGAGAAAGAAACCCCCCTTCAATGCAAGGAAATCTTAGGGTAGCGGGTAGAGGATTAACTACAACTTATGGCCCTACAAAACTTCATGAAAGAAGTTTGGAGATAGCAAGTTCAATGCTTGGAAAAGTTGAGTCGAATGTTAAAGAACTTAGTAAAGAGACTTTGCCATCATTAGAAAATGAAATTAAGGAATTAGGTGTCCCATATATTATGGGTCAAGGAATAGATTAAAATTAGTGTTAACGAATTATCTTATTATTTGAAAGTTCAAAACATTCAAGATTAAAATAGGATAGGGAAGAAAGAAAATGATCAAAGATGTCAGATGTTATTTCTTCATAATCCTCCCATTCTTTTTCTTTACTAAATGCATAAATTTCTATGGGCACTCCTTCAGAAGTGGGTTTCAATTGACGACACATAACAGTCATGTCTTGATTTATTTTTTTATGAGACTTTAGATATTCAAGAGCATATTTTCTAAATATGCCAAGATTTGTTAGATTCCTTCCATTTAAAAGAATTGATTTGTCAATTTTTTTCGTCTTATTTTCATTTCCTATTTCTCCATTTCTTATTTTAATAAAATCAGATATTAATTGAATTTTTTCAAATGTTTTTAACTCTTTTTCAGTAAGAAATTTAATGCTTGATATTTTAATCAATAAAGATCTTTTAATTCTTCTTCCCTCTGATTCATTCATTCCCCGCCAATTGATAAATGAATCAGAAACTAATTTATAGGTTGGAATGGTAGTAATTGTTTTATCAAAATTTTGAACTTTGACCGTAGACAAATTAATTTCAATAACGTCACCATCTGCATTACTGCTTTTCATAGTTATCCAGTCTCCAATTCTAACAGTATCATTTATTGTAATTTGGATACTTGTTACAAAACCGAGTATACTGTCTTTAAAAATCAGCAAAATAATTGCTGACATAGCACCTATGGTTGTCAAAAAAGTACTTATGCCTTGTCCAGAGGCAAGTGAGAGTATAACAATTATACCTACACTCCATACAAATATCATTATTACTTGAATGTAACTATCTATTGGTTTGTCTTTAAAATTTTTGAGTGTTTTTAGGTAATCTTTTAATGTACTAAAGAACTTGCGAATAATAATTATTGTAAGAAGTGCAACAAGAACATCTAAAATTATCAGCAAATTATCTGCTGATGGAAATCTGGCTAGGGCTTTGGGAAAAATCCATATCAAAAAAAACAGAGGGGGGAAATAAGCAAGTGATGTTGGGACTTTGTTCCTGATTAAAAAGTCATCAAACTTTGATTTAGTTCGTTTTGCAAGTTGACGGAAAAGTCCTTTAATTATAAGTCTAGAAACAAATGACACAATTAATGTCAAAAAAATCACAATCAATAAAAGGAGTCCTAAATTAATTAGTGCTGCAGAGGAATCAGAAAAACCTTTTTGAATAAAAAAATTATAAATATCAAAATCCATTTTTTCAATTATATTAATTTCAATAGCTGCTCCTAAAAACTTATCTTAGATTTACAGAACTAAAGAACAATATAAAATTATTAAATAAATGCGAAAGATTACCCAATATCTCAATCAAATGACTATTGCTTTATTGATGATCGCTATTTCTTGTAATAGTATACAGATCAAAGAAAAAAATGATGTTATTTCTACTCCTCATCCATTAGCATCAATTGCTGGTAAAGAAATGTTTACTCAAAATGGCAATGCTTTTGATGCTGCAGTTGCTGCTGCTTTTACTCTTGCGGTTGTTGAGCCTAGTATGAGTGGAATAGGTGGACGTCTTCAAGTCATTTATAAATCATCAGAAGGAATAAAAGGTATTGATGCGTCAACCGAAGTGCCCATGAATTATAAGCCATCAGATCAAGGAAGTAGATATGGATACAAAACAATAGGGATTCCTGGAGTTGTTGCAGGTCTTTTAAAACTTCATAAAGAACAAGGAAGTCTTACTCTTTCTCAAGTCATGGAACCTTCCATAAGATATGCTACAGAGGGTTATAACATGTTACCTGGAGAGGCTTTTAGACAAAGTATAGAAAAAGACAAAATAATAGAGTTTGATGCAACTTCAACCTATTTTTTAAAACCAGATGGATCTTCTTATGAAGCGGGAGATATTTTTATTCAGAAAGATCTTGGAGAGACCCTGAAAAGGGTAAAAGAAAATGGACATCAAGGTTTTTATGAAGGAGAAACTGCTGATGCGATTGTAGAGGACATGAAAATTAATGGAGGTTTACTCACACTTGAGGATCTTAAAAACTACAAAGCTCTTGATGCTAAAGTTTTAAATGGATCCTTCAAGGGTTTAGACATACACTCTCTGTTTTTGCCATCCTATGGAGCTATTACTATTCAAATACTTCAAATAATTGATGCTCTTAATTTCAATGAAAACTCTGAGAAAGAATGGGCTTATTACATTGGAAAGACCACTGATTTAGCATACAAGTATAGAAATAAACAAAGCAATCCTGATTCTTTAAAGATGATTATATCAAAAGAAAAGGCTAAAGAATGGGCAAATGATATACTTCAGAAAAGAAAAATAGTAGATAAATTATTGATCAATGAACCGATTTCATGGAATGAGAAGGTTGGTCATACTGCGCATCTTACATCTGCTGACAGAGATGGGAATGTTGTTTCATTAACTCAAACGATTGGACCTCTCATGGGCTCGAAAGTTGCTAGTAAAAATTTAGGTTTTCTATACGCAGTAACTTTAGGCGGATATCTTGGAGACTACAAGCCAGGAGACAGAGCTAATTCACACATATCCCCAACATTTATTTCAAAACAAGATGATGTTATTCTCGCTCTTGGAGCTGCTGGTGGTAGTAGAATAGTTACAGCTATTACTCAAGTTATTTCTAGATTTTTTTCAAATTCTTTTAATTTAAATGAAGCAGTATCAAAACCAAGATTATATCCAGATAAGGATACTCTTTTGCTAGAAAATCATTCTGGAATAAAATGGGATGAGGAATTAGAGGAATATTTAATTGAAAATGATTATCCCTACCGATTTGTTAAATATCCTGCAATGTTTGGAAGAGTATTTGGTATACAATTAGATCAAAAATCAAATCAGTGGATAGGTGTCGCAGATCCCGATTGGGAGGGGACAGTAGAGTCAAATTAGTTTATATGAATTCTATAAACGACAATTCATATCTACCCCACAGCACATAGGAGACTTAATTTTACCACTACAATCAGGGCAAAGAGATATTTGAACTTTATTTCCGTCTTCAAGTGTGAGGCTATCATCTACAAGAGGTGTATTACAATTAGCACAACTAGCGTTGACTGCCATACCACATGAAGTACATTCGTATGTTGCCATTTTTTATTTAAATATACTAAGAATTATATGAAATAATAGTTTTAGTCATTTCTAAATTAGAAACTTAGTTTATCAGTAAAAATATAATAAAAGTGTTTAAGCTCCTAAACTTATGATTAAGATCTTATAAACTTTTACATACTATTTTTTAGAATTTATAAAATTTATCAATTCAGAAGTTTTCTCACATCCAATTTGAATCATTACTTGATTTAATTCTTTTTTTAGCATTTCAAAAGTATGTAATGCCCCATTATTTCCAAGAGCTCCAACACCATACATAAAAGTTCTGCCTAGAAAACAAAACTTAGCACCTGAAGCCATCACTCTTGCAACATCTACTCCAGATCTTAATCCACTATCGATCATTATTGTTGTCCTTTTTTCATATTTTTTCACCAAAGAGATCATTGAGTTAATTGTGGATGAACCAGCATCTAGTTGGCGACCCCCATGATTAGAAACAATAATTCCATCTACTCCAAGAGAAATAGATTTTTCAATATCAATTTCACTAGCAATTCCTTTTAATACAATTTTTCCCTTCCAAATATCTCTTATTGGTTTAATTTTCTCTTCATCTAATCTTCCATCAAATGTATCATTCATAAATTTCCCTAACTGTCTAAGATTCATTTTTCCTCTCATGTAGGTCTTGAGAGTTTCAAAATTAGGTTTTCCATTTAATAAGCTTTTGAATGCCCATTCAGGACATTTTAAAATTTGGAGCATATTTTTTAAAGACATTTTTGGCGGCATTGCAAGTCCATTTTTAATATCTTTTGGCCGATAACCAAATGTTGGAACATCACATAGTAGTACTAAAACTTGACAACCAGAGTTCTTTGCTCTTTCAAGAATATCATTTCTTATCGTTTTATTTGATGGGTAATATAGCTGAAACCATGCTTCGCCGTCAGTAATTTTTGCTATTGTTTCAATATCACTAGTAGAAACAGTGCTTAAAATGAATGGGAAATTATATTTTTTTGAAGCTTCCGCAATTATATTTGGTGAGTTTGGCCATATTAGCCCTTGTAAACCAATAGGAGCTACGCCAAAAGGGACATCATAGACTTTATCAAATAGTTTAGTTTTAAGATTAGGAGTAAAAGATTTTCTAATATAGTTTGGGATTAATTCAATCTTTCTAATATCAGATGTATTTCTTGTAATATTAACATCTTCGTTACAACCACCATCTAGATATTCAAAAGCAAATTTGGGTATTTTATTACTTGCTAAAGATCTAAGATCTTCTGTTGAAGGGTATTTAGAGTTAAAGACTTCCATTTAACCTATTTAAAAATAAAAGTAAAGGTAAAAATAATTTGTGGAGTCGGCGGGAATCGAACCCGCGTCCAAACAAGCCATATAAAAGCTTTCTACAAGTATAGTTTTCATTTAGTTTTCGAAGAATCAGTGATTGAAAACTACCCTAGATTCTCTTATCATCAAAAATTGGAAAATACGAACGATGAAAACGTATTTCGATGTTGATTTTTATGGTGCCTCTAAATCGATTGCCATCAACAAGGGCGATCGCGAGACATCTTGCTTCTTGGCCTTGCCAAGACTTAGCAAAGACTTACTATAATTCAGTCTTATGCAGCTAGAGCGTATTTATTTTCGCCATTTAAATTTGAAATATGTGATTTACGAGTTATATTTCAATACTCGACTTGCTTACTTAGACATGTACACCTGCTGTCAAAACCAGTCGACCCCATGATTTCAATGATCTTACCTTTTGTAAAGGACTGCAAATTTAATAAAATAGGTTAAATATTTATTTTATTTTTTTAATGATGTATTTTAGAAACATCATTTTTTTGTTACTACTTCAAAAACTTTTCCATCTTCACATTTAAAAATTCTACCTGGGAATTTGACTATCATATTGTAGTCATGAGTAGCCATTAGTATAGTTATTCCTTGTTTGTGAAGGGATTTAAAAAGACGCATAATTTCTTGACTGGTTTGTGGGTCTAGATTTCCAGTGGGCTCATCTGCAATTATTAGGTTAGGTTTATTTAGTAATGCCCTCGCTATTGCTATTCTTTGTTGCTCGCCACCTGAAAGTTCAGATGGAAATTTATTTGTGTTAATTTTTATTCCAACCATTTCTATAACCTTTTCAATCCTTGAATCAATTTCTTTAGAATTTTTCCAACCTGTAGCCCTTAAAACAAATTGTAAGTTTTTATATATATTTCTGTCAGGCAGTAATTTGAAATCTTGAAAAACTACACCTATGCTTTTTCTTAACATAGAAATATCTTTATTTTTTATTCTAGTCAGATCAAAACCAACAACATGTCCTAATCCTTCTTTAAGCTCAAGGTCTCCATAAATAGTTTTTATTAGACTGCTTTTTCCTGTTCCAGTTCTTCCAATTAGAAAAACGAATTCTCCTGGTAAAATATCAATTGAAACCTTGGACAATATGATTTTACGATTCTGAATTATATCAGCATCACTAAAGGATAAAATAAATTTTGACATAGATCTTTAAAGTTCCATTATTTCAAATTTAAAGTCTTTTGATAAGCTATTTAAAATTTGTTAATAAATATACTTAAGCTAGATTATAAACGTTTTAAATATAACTACTATTCTGTTTAAATTTGCTATAAATGTTTTTAAGTTTTTTTAATAGGAATCATCTTATATTTCACTTCTTTTTATTAATATCTTTTAGTAAGTCGATTTCACAAATAGATCCAACTCAAATACTAGAGGAGAGATTCCTTGGAATATATTATCAAGGCCTTTATCCCAATGTAAGTCAATCTCTAGCAACTATTGATAATACAAAAATGAATTCTAATCAAATAGAGAGAATTAATTTTTATAAAATTTCTTCCTCCCTAAGATTAAATGAAATTTCTGCAGAAAAAATGATTGAAAATTTTCAATATTTATACCCTGAAAGTCGTTTTTACAAAACAATCTATTTTGATGTAGCCAACTACTATTTTGAAAACGAAAAGTATTCCTATGCATACAAGTGGTTTTTAAAAGCTGATCGATCAAAAATTTCTTTGCAATCATTACCAAAGTATTATTTTAATAAAGGTTATACCTTCTTCCTTAAAAAAAAATACAGTGAAGCAAAAGAGTTATTTGAAAATGTAAAAAATGATCCCAAATATGAATCTGACGCTCATTATTATCTTGGTCATATTTCATATCAATTAGAAGATTATGAAAGTGCTTCAGATTCTTTTACAAGAGTTACAAAAAGAAATCAGCAGGAAGACTTGTCATATTTTCAAGTTGAAATGAATTTTAAGCTTGGTCGATTTCAAAAAGCAGTTGAGTTAGGTCTAGAAGAGTTAAAAAAAACAGATAGAAATCTCTTTTCCCAGATTTCAAAGATAGTTGGCGAAAGCTATTTTAATCTAGGAAAATATCAAGAGTCTATAAAATATCTTCAAAATTATAATGGAGAAAGTGATAATTGGACAAACATGGATTATTATCAGTTAGGTTATGCTTATTACAGTTCTCAAGACTATTCAAACGCAATTGAAAACTTTAATAAAATTATTGGAGATAAAGATGA
>MDTB01153414.1_pt1 | contig 11743 bp, 12 predicted proteins | sample 811161 | NCBI WGS metagenome assembly MDTB01 (sample SAMN05326650, study PRJNA326480) | marine metagenome | isolation source: seawater | place: Mediterranean Sea | collected 2009
TAGAAAAAATGCATGTTCTTGGAACACCAGAAGAATTAGAGTTTTTCAAAAATTATGTCGCACCTAAGTTTGGCACTAAACCAATAGCACTATGTTCAGACCACTCTGGTTTTAAATTAAAGGAATTATTTAAAACATATCTTAAAGATTATGGTATAGATTATATTGATTATGGGTGTTATGTGAATAAAGATTGTGATTATGCTGATTATATAAAACCAGCGATTGATGAAATGAGTAAAGATGTAGATTTTGTGATGGGTTTTTGTCGAACAGGACAAGGAGTAAATATATTTGCAAATACTTTTAAAAATGTAAGAGCTGCATTAATATTTGATAAATATACAACAGAACATTCGATTAGACATAATTGTGCTAATTTCTTTTCTTTACCAAGTAAATATGTAGAGGAACAAAATATAAATTCTATTATCGATTCACTTGTAAATAATACATTCGATGGTGGTAGGCACATGACTAGAATGAATAAAACGGTAAAAATAAAATGAAAAATAATTCTTGTTTACTATTGACACATATTCATATTTACGAAAACGAAAGATATAAAAAAGATATTTTAGAATATGCACTAACAGATTTTAAGAATAGAAATCCTAATTATCATATTATATTATCAGGACATGGATTACAACCAAATAATAATGTTAAAGATAATTTATGTGATACTTTTTTATGGGATGATAATGTAATATCAAATGAAATAGGAAGAGGCCATCCAACAATGGTTAGGTTAGGTTTAAATAAAGCATTAGATTTAGGATTCAAATATATCTTTAAAACTCGTGCTGATAGTATATTTCTACGAAACAATATTGTTGAATTTTGTAATGAGGTTTTAGAGAATGAGTCTAAAAAAATAATGCTTTCATATGGAACTTGTTATGACAAAAGATGGGCAGGTGATTTAACAATGTTTTGTAGTACCGATTTGTTAGATAAAATTTGGATTGATGGTAATTGGAATTACTCTACAAATGGATTGGAAAATTTAGGAAATGGTATAGAAAAAACTTTTGGATATGATGGTGAACTTTGGTTAGACTTTTTGAGAAAACATATATGTTATAAGGACCCTGTAAATCTAAAATGGGTTGATTTGTTAGGACCTCATCCACACAATTCTAACAAATGGAATTTGATTAAGTCAGACTCTAATTTTGAATTTAATTATGAAAAGTATGTTTGGGGAAAAGATTGGCATATTAAAAATCCATACACAGTTTCAGAGGATACTTTTTATGATAACTAGTATACCTATAGTTTGTTACTCACATTCTTCCTACTCCGATTTATGGGATATGTTTTTTGGACAAATAAACAAATATTTTCCTGATAATAAAGTATATTTTTTTATAGACTCTGCTGTAGATTACAATTTGGGTAATAAGGTCGTTCCAATTATCTATGATGATAATTTAGAATACTCCGATAGAATTAACAGTTGTATTTCTAATGTAAAAGAACACTTATTTATTTACAGCCAAGAGGATATGATTTTATATGATACGCCAGATTATGATATGTTAGAAAAAATTAAACTTTTTGTTGAAGAGTACAATGTTGACTACATCAAATTTTTAAAAGGTGGGCATTATAATGAAATAGTTTTAGAAGATATGCCAATAAAAAACCTATATTACATTCCACATGAAGGTTACAGATTGTCTTACACTAATCAACCAACTCTTTGGAAAACTGATACCTTTAAGGATATATACAGTAATTTGGTAAAAGTTTCGATAAAAGATGTTGAGACTTTAGCATCAGATTTTGTAAATACTACTGATATTATTGGTATGTATTGGTATTCAGGTGAACCAAAAAGAGGTATGCACCATTGGGATTCAGAACTTTATCCATTCGGTAATATGGTCAGTAAAGGAAAATGGGTTTACTCTGAATATCCGGCTGAGTTATCTGATTTATTTAAGAAATATAAAATTGAAAAAAACATTAGAGGTTGCGTATGATACTGATATCGCATAGAGGAAATTTAAATGGTAAATCTTCTTACGAAAATCATCCGGAATATATACAAGAAGCATTATCAAAAGACTTTGATGTTGAAATAGATGTTTGGTATATTGATGGGGAATATTGGTTAGGTCATGATAATCCACAATATCCTGTGGACAAACACTACTTAGAAAATCCTAAACTCTGGTGTCACGCTAAAAACATAGATGCTTTAAATAATATGTGTAAAAATGGAATTCATTGTTTTTGGCATCAAAATGATGATGTTACATTAACATCTCATGGCTACCTATGGACTTATCCTGATAAACAATTGACCGAAATGTCTATTTGTGTTCTACCAGAAATACAGAAAGTTGATATTACCAATTGTATTGGTATTTGTAGTGATTATATAGAAAATTATAAATAAGGTATATGATAAATGGAAAATAAGTTACAAAACATACTAAAATTAGTAGATGAATACATAACAGAAAAACATTCTCAAAAGAAATGGGAAGCTGGTAAGGATTGGGTACAATATTCAGGACCTTATTTTACATCTGATGAGTATATTCGCTCTATAGAATCTTTACTTAGTGAGTGGTTAGTTTTAGGAGAAGATGCCATAAAGTTTGAAAGGAAGTTTCCTAAGTTCTTTGGTAAGAGAAATGGTATCTTAACTAATAGTGGTTCGAGTGCCAATTTACTAATGATGTTGGCTATGACATCTAAAAAATTACATAACTTTCCAAAGGGTACAAAGGTAATAACTCCTATCGCTGGATTTCCTACTACATTGAATCCAATATACCAGGTTGGGTTTGAACCTGTATTTGTTGATATAGATTTAGATACTTTAAATTTAGACTTAAATCAAGTCGAACAGGCGGCTCGTGATACTGATGCTAAAATTATAACATTTGCTCATGTATTAGGAAATCCACCAAACATGGATAGATTGATGGAAATAATCGATAGGTATAATCTAATACTGTTAGAGGATTGTTGTGACGCTCTTGGTTCTACTTATGATGGTAAAGAGTTGGGAAGTTTTGGAGATATGGCAACTTGTTCCTTTTATCCAGCACATCATATCACAATGGGTGAAGGTGGATTTGTATCTGTAAACACATTAGAGGAAGAGAGAGTTATAAGAAGTTTCAGAGAGTGGGGTAGAGATTGTTATTGTGTTGGTAAGGCCGCTAACCTATTAAAGAATGGAACTTGTAAAGCTAGATTTACAAATTGGTTACCATCATTACCAGACTATGTTTTTGACCATAAATATGTTTATGGAGAAATCGGATATAATTTAAAACCAATAGAATTACAGGCATCTATGGGATTGGCTCAGATTGAAAAGTTGGATGAGATTCATACTCTTAGAAGAGAAAACTATAAACTTCTCTTTAATATTTTCTCTAAGTATGAAAATCATTTTCATCTACCACGACCAACTGAAAAGTCTAATCCAAGTTGGTTCGCCTTTCCACTAACAATTAGAGATGGTGCACCATTTAGTAGATGGGATTTTGTTAACTTTTTAGAGGATGCAAAAATACAGACCAGACAATACTTCGGTGGTAATATAATGTTGAATCCTGGATACACTCATTTAATTGATAGTAAAAAAGTAATAGAGGATTATCCTGTTTCTAGAAAAATAACTACGGATACATTATTTTTAGGAACTTCACCTGTGCTTCAAAATGAACAGATTGAATATGTTGATTTTCAAGTAAATAAGTTTATGGACAATATTAAGTGAGAACTTATAAATTAAACACCACTAACAATTTAGTTGTATCCAATATGTACAGAGCTAAAAATAAATTAGCTTTTTTTGCCATGCATCAGATAGTCAATAAAATTCCTGAAATTAATATTGAATTTCATATCTTATGGCATGACAGTACTTATAGAGATAAGTGGAGTGAAAGAATTGATGATTATGGTTTCAATCTAATCTCATACACAACGGATGATATGCACGAGTATTGTTTAAAAATGGGTATAGAACAAAAAAGAATAGATATGTTTCATAAGTTTCATTCTATATATTTTATAATTATGGCTCATTATCTTAGGAATAATAATATTACTGATTATTATTTAATATATGATGATGATATAGTTTTAAAAGATGACATAGGTGAACTAAAAGAATGTTTAAAAAACAAAATACCTGTTTTGATAAGTGAACCAATGAATCCGGCTTGTGATAAAATTTTAACTAATGAACTAATTAAGTTGTATAATCCAGTTAAATATGTCATTAGTCTTTATGAGAGTAGAAATCCAAATTTCATGGGCTTCAATGCTGGTTTTCAAGGTATGAGTTTAGAAATGTATGATGATTTTTTAACAAGTGATAAGTTCTCTTTTCTCATAAATATTTTTAGCTATGAGGGTATTTACGATAAGGATGGTAAAGAAATATGGGGTATTGAACGGTCAAAGATTGATACTCAACAACAATCATTTTTTTCGACTATGAACATAATTAAATCCAGTAAAAAACCTCATATCCTAAATCCTGATGAATATTTTGTATGTCCCAATTGGGGCACGCATCCTAAGTATGGTGATATAGATACGAGAAACAAATACGAGGGATGGGATATAAATATGAAATCTAAGGTTGTTCATTTCATAGGACATTCAACAGATCCATCAGGAAACACACAAGGAAAATCAGATGTGTTTATAAATGAGGTCAATAAATATTTAGTAGAGGTATTGGTATGAAAATAGTATATGTTACAGGTTGTTTGGGGTTTATAGGATCTCATGTAACTAGAGTTTGTTTAAAGGCTGGTTGGTATGTAAGAGGTATTGATAAAGTTACTTACGCTTCAAATGGTAAATTATTAAAAGAGTTTTTAAAATTTAAAAATTTTGTATATGAAAATAAAGATATAAATGACATTAAGTGGTTATATGATTGTGATTATGTTATAAATACTGCGGCCGAAACTCATGTTGATAATTCTATTGTAAAGAGTGATGACTTTATTCACTCAAATATAAATGGTGTTCATAATTTATTAGAATTGATAAGAAAGAAAAACAATTATAAAATGCCAACCCTATTACATTTCAGTACTGATGAGGTTTATGGTGATATTGTTGATGGTTCACATAAGGAAACTGATTTACTAAAACCAAGTAATCCATATTCTGCCACAAAGGCAGCTGCTGATCAATTAATTTTGGCTTGGGGTAGAACATATAAAGTTCCGTACATTATTGTTAGACCAGCGAATAATTATGGTATTGGTCAGTATGTTGAGAAGTTAATACCTAAGTCTTGTAAACTTTTGAGTTTGGGAAAGAAGATACAATTACATGATGACGGTGAACCATATAGAATGTGGTTACATGCAACAGATACTGCCAGTGCTATTATTAAAATAATAGAAACTGGAGTACAGAATGAAATATATAATATAACAAGTAGGTTTGAACAAAAAAATATTGATACAGTTAAAAAAATTGTTAATTTACACTTAGAGGATGATACTTATATTATAGAAGATTATATTGATTTTGGTTATAAAAGAGATGGTCAAGATGTTAGGTATTCTATTGATGATTCAAAATTAAGAAGTTTAGGTTGGGAAGAAGAAGCCGATTTTGATGAGGAATTAGAAAAAATAGTTAAGTATCACAAAAACAATTTTATTTGGTAGGTTATGAAAAAAGTTTCAAATTTAGTTATAGATTTTTTAGTAGATAATAATATAAACACATTCTTTTTAGTTACTGGTGGAGCGATTGCACCGATTGTAGACTACATTGGTACTAAGAAGGGTATTGATTATTTTTGTTTCCAACACGAACAATCGGCGGCTATGGCAGCTGAATCTTATTATAAAACAACTGGTAAGGTATCTGCAGTCTTTGCTACAAGTGGTCCAGGTGCTCAGAACTTAATGAATGGTTTATGTGGTTGTTGGTTTGAGTCTATTCCAGCTATTTTTATAACTGGTCAAGTAAGTTCTTACGAATCAATAGATTCAATAAAACAGAACCCAAGACAATTAGGATTTCAAGAGACACCAGTTGTCGATATGTTCAAACCATTTACTAAATATTGTACTAAAATAACTGATGTTAATCAAATTCCAAAAGTAATTTCAGAAGCTATTTGTGAAATGCATAGTGATAGATTCGGACCAGTACTAATAGATTTACCAGTCAATATACAAAATACAGAAGTTGATATTGATTTAGGTATTCCACATTACAATGTACCCTTAATGGATAGTGACATAGATTCTAAAATAGAAAAGTTAGGTGATTATATTGGTGTTTCACAAAGACCTCTTATTTTATTGGGTAATGGTGTAAGGCTTTCTAATTCTATTGAAGATGCTAGAGAATTTGTTGAGTACCATAATATTCCATTTGTTGTTTCTTGGGGTGGGTTTGATTTGATAGAACATAGTCATCCACTATTTGTAGGAGACATTGGGGTTTATGGTAGTCGAGGTGCTAATTTCGCAATTCAAAATTGTGACTTACTGATTGTTTTAGGTTCTAGATTAGATACAAGACAAACTGGTGGAGATTTAAAGTTATTTTCAAGAGATTCCAAAAAGGTTATGGTTGATTTAGATGAAAATGAAATATTTAAGGGTAGTGAGAGAGGGTTGAATATAGATTTACCTTTTATATGTGATTTACAATACTTTTTTACACATGGTGCTTCAATCCAAAGTAGTACATTTAATAGTGAATGGTTTGATAGAATAAAGTTGTGGAAAACCACTAAGTATGATACTCATGAAAATAATAACTCTTTAAACGCTTATAAATTTTTAGAGGTATTAAATGAACTTCTGCCAAATAAGAGTATTGTTATACCTGATGAGGGTGGACACTTAGTATGGACTATGCAGAGTTTAAATGTAAAAGAAAACCAAAGAATTTTTACAAATTTTGGTAATTCATCAATGGGATATGCGTTACCAGCGGCTATTGGAGCTGCGGTTGATACCGATAAAACTGTGGTTTGTATTGATGGTGATGGTGGTTTTCAAATGAACATACAAGAGTTACAGACCATTGTGAATTATCGATTACCGATAAAAATATTTATCATCAATAACGAATGTTATGGTATAATCAAACAATTTCAAGACGCGTATTTTGATTCAAGATACATAGCTACAGAACCAAAGGATTATTCATCTCCTGTTTTTAGCGAGGTATCGAAAGCTTACGGTATAAAATCTGTGAAAATTGACATAAATAGTGATGTAAAACATGAAATAAAGAAAGTATTAGATTATCCAGGTCCTATATTATGTGAAGTGATGGTGGATAAAAATCAAAAACTTAATCCCAAACTAGAGTTTGGTAATCCGTTGGAAGATATGTTTCCATATCTAAGTGATGAAGAATTATCAGATAATATGATAATAGATATGGTTGAACGTAGGGATAACTCTAAAGGTTGGGTAACATTAGAAAATAAGGAGCAGTAAAAATGCCAGCAGATAGTAGAACAAAAACTACAATAATTAAATTAAGAAAACACAAGAGAACAAAAGAAAAAACCTGTTTAGTTACAGCTTATGATTATCCACAAGCATTAATAGCCGACAAGGCGGGTGTTGATGCTATATTGGTAGGAGATTCTTGTGGAATGACAACACATGGATACAAAACAACGATACCAGTTACAATGAATCAGATGATTGTACATTGTGAGTCGGTATCACGAGGAGCAAAGGATGCTTTCTTAATCGGTGATATGCCATATATGTCCTATCAAGAATCAAATGAATTAGCGGTTAGGAATGCCGGTAGATTCATAGTGGCAGGTATGGATATGGTAAAGGTTGAAGGGGCAATGGTCGAGAGAATCAAAGCAATATGTGATTCTGGTATAATGGTAATGAGTCATTTGGGATTGACACCACACACTCGTGCTAAACTTGGCGGATACAGAGTACAAGGTAAAACAGCAAAAAGTGCAGAGATAGTATTAGACCAGGCAAAAAGACTACAGGATGCGGGTTGTTCTGCATTATTATTGGAGGCAATGCCAACCGAACCAGCAGGTATGATAGCAGAAGAACTTAATATACCAGTTTATGGTATTGGAGCTGGAGATAGAGTTGATGGACAATTAGTTATTTTACATGATTTGGTCGGTCTATTTTGGGAGTTTAAATCTAAATTTGTAAAAAGATATTGTGAAGCAGGTCAGTTGATACAATCAGCACTTGAGGAGTATAAGACCGAAGTAAAAGGTGGTCAGTTTCCAGCACAAGAAAACTTTTATGAAATTAAGGAAGAAGAGTTGGATAAACTTTTAGGTGATGATGCTTGGAAGTATGAAAAGGATAGAGCTGAAAATATACCAAGTAACCATAGTGTGACACCAATAACAACAAAGAAGGACTAATGAAAATATTAATAACAGGTGGTGGTGGGTTCATAGCCCAAAGTATAAATCAATATTTAAAAAATGAGTTTGAGGTTGATTGTTACAATAGAAGTGAACTAAATTTAATGGATATTGAACATAATTCATTGAAAAAATATGATGCTGTTATACATTGTGCTATTCAAGGTGGAACTTACGGTGAGAACAATTCTAATACTTTCTACAATAACCTTTTTATGACAGAAAATTTAATATCTAACATAGATGAAAATGCTATATTAATAAACATTGGTTCAGGTGCAGAGTTTGTTAAAAATTCTGATGATACTCCAAAAGACTACTACGGTTTATCGAAAAGAATAATATCTAAAATTATTTTACAAAGAGATAATTCTTTTAATCTTAGAGTATTTGGATGTTTTGGATATGGTGAGAACAAAAATAGATTTCTAAACAGATGTGTAAATGCAGATGAATTAGTTATAAATAAAAATATTATAATTGATTATTTTTATGTAGATGATTTGTCAAGAGTTATTAAATTTTTCTTATTAAATCAAGAGTTTGTTGGTTCGAGCAGGAGAGCTGATTTGAGAAATATGGATTGTGTATATTCTAAAAAAAGAAATTTGTTAGAAATGGCTAATTTTGTCAAAGAAAATTACAATAAGAATCTGATGATAAAGGTAAACGATGATTCTGAAAAAAATGATTGGGAACATACAGGTAATGGTTCTCAAATTAGAAAAATTCAAAACTTTATGGAAGATCAAACCATTGGTTTTGAAAATGGTGTGAATGAATATTATGAAAAATATAAGCTTTCTAATTAATACATCTGTTAATACCTTAGATCATGTTAAGGTACTAATTGAGTCTTTAAAGTTAAATTTAAACAATGAAAATAACCATGAGATATTAGTTTTTGTAGACTCTGATAATGAGGGCACTGAAAATTATTTGTTAAGTGAAAAGAATAACTTTACCGATTTAAAGGTAATAACTCATAAATTACCACCTTGTTTATCTTATCAAAGAAATAAAAATATACTAGTAGAGTTGGCTAAGTATGATATATGTAGCTATTTACAATCAGATATGGTGATAAGTCCGAATTATGATTTAGATGTATTGAAGGATTTAAAAGAGAATCAGATATTGAGTTCAACTAGGATTGAACCACCACTACACGGTAATTCTCATGAAAAAATTACTAAAGACTTTGGTACTGATCCAGATATATTTGATTTTGATGAATTTAATTCTTTCTCTGAAATAAATAAGAAAGATGACATGATAAGTTATTTTTTCGCACCCATAACTTTCTACAAAAAAACTTGGTTAAGTATTGGTGGATACGATACACTATTCAGAAGGTCACGCGAAGATACGGACTTTGTTCAAAGATGTTTACATAATGGTATATCTTTAGAACAAACATTCAAGGCTAATGTTTATCATTTTACCTGTGTAACTTCAAGAGGTAAAAATTGGTTTGATTCAAATAATACAAAGGCTCAAAAAAGAGTAGAATTACAGAATCAAGCCGACCAAATAGAGTTGAATAAATTTATTAGAAAATGGGGTAGTTTTTCTCATACGGAACCAGTAAATAGGTATAAGGTCGATTTGGTATTTAATTTTAATAATATACCGTTATTAAAACAAATTGAACCTTTTTTTGATAAAATATACACCAAGTTAAATTGTAGTGATATAGTTAATGATTATGTCAATCATCAAACATTAGCAAATCAATTATTTAATTTTACGGAAGAACAATGGCAAACAAATAAAAAATACTATAATGAGTATTTTATTGATGATAAATTTCACAAAAATATACCCAAAGATCATGATGTAGTAGTTATTTCAGATAACAAACCGGATGATAAGTTTTTAGAAATTTGTTATAATATACACGCTTTAATTGAAAATTATGAGGTAGGGGAATATGATTATGGAAATACCAAAATAATTATACGAGATAAAATATTGAACAATCCACCTACCAAAGTTATTAATCCTGAGTTTGATAATAATCTACTGAAAATAAAATGAAAATAGCATTCGTTTCAGAATTACCATTCATGGGTAAGGTTACAGAAGAAAATACTGAGATGAGAACTGAGTTCGCTTGGATGTGTGCTTTAAAGGCAGACCATTTTCCGATAACCTCACAAAATATAGAGGGATACGACTTGGTTATAATTATCTTTCCTAAAGGTGAGGTTTTTTTGAATGCGGTTGGAACGAGACTAGTTGATAAAATTAATCCTGTTTCCGATACCCTTAAATCAGATTTATTTGATAGGTTAAAGTCTAATAATGGTAAATTAATTTACATGCAGGAAGGTCCTAATTGGTTATTTAATGACTATACTGTTGAAGATCAAATCAACTTTTATACACAACTATCAAAGATGGACATGATTTTAGCCCATAATGAATCTGATTCAAAGTTTTATAAAGGACTGTTTCCAAACATGAGAGTTGGAGTGATGAGAAGCTTAATGATAACGGATTTAATATCAAAATCATTAAAGAAGGAAGATGAAACCATAATTGGTGGTAACTTTTCGAGATGGTACGGTGGATTTCAGAGCTATGTTATTGCACAGAGATTTGAAAATAGTATATGGGTACAATCATCACATTCAAAAAGAGTCAATGAGGATAGGTTAGATAATCTAAGTCATTTAGAGAGAGTTCCGTGGTTGGATTGGATTAATAACCTAAGTAGATATAGATATGCTGTACACATGATGCCAACAGTAGCAGCTGGAACATTTAGTTTAAATTGTGCGTATTGGGGAATACCATGTATCGGAAATGATAAGGTGGATACTCAAAGACTTTGTTTTCCAGATATATCGGTTGATATAGATGATATACAGTCAGCTGTAAAATACGCTGAAAAACTAAAGGATGAATCATTTTATAGTGAAATATCTAGTAAGTCTAAGGAATTATACGAAAAGTATTATTCTGTTAAGGCGTGGAAGGATAATTTTACAAAAGAAACTACATTTTAGGCAAATAGGTATATACTTATTAATATGATGTATTATGTGTTTTTCAATAATGAAAAGTCAAGTGATTTGTGGGATGAGAATATGTTAGGTGATGAATCGTTTGGTAAGTTTTATATTGGTAATGGTTTTGTAGCACTTAACAATATAATCAATAATGAACCAGAATTACTTGAAAACATCAAGATAAAAGATGAGCAGGGTAAGTCTTATTCAATTACAGAGTTTTTGGATAAGATACAGAAATTAAAAATAGTTCTTGACTAATTGATTTTTTAGTTGTAAATTAAAGGATAGATAAAATGACGAAAATAACGAATTGGGAAGA
>MDTB01139557.1_pt1 | contig 11742 bp, 11 predicted proteins | sample 811161 | NCBI WGS metagenome assembly MDTB01 (sample SAMN05326650, study PRJNA326480) | marine metagenome | isolation source: seawater | place: Mediterranean Sea | collected 2009
ATTACCACTTTTATTAATGAAAAAAATACAAAATAGTTATAAAAAAAGCGGCGTAAATATTTCAGTTGCTAATAAGTTTGTAAATCACATTGCAAAAGTATCAAAAAAAAATGTCAAAAAAACGGATAAATTGTACAATTCTCATAATATTGGCGCTTTTGGATCAACTTTCGACATAAGTAATATGAAAATTAAAGATCCTGTTATTGTATCTTGTACAGATGGTGTCGGCACCAAATTAGAATTAGCAAACAAATTTAAAAAATTTGATACTATTGGCATAGACTTAGTTGCTATGTGTGTAAATGATTTAGTAGTTCAAGGGGCTAAACCGCTATTTTTTTTAGATTATATAGCTGTAGGAAAACTTAATCTTAAAAAAACAAAAAGTATTTTAAAAGGTATACTAAAAGGGTGTAAAATTTCTCAGTGTGACTTAATTGGTGGAGAAACTGCAGAGATGCCTGGGATCTACTCCAAAAACAAATTTGATTTAGCTGGATTTAGTGTTGGAATTGTTTCTAAAAAAAAAATTTTAAATAAAAACAAAGTCAAAAAAAATAATTTAATTTTAGCAATTCCGTCAAGTGGTATCCACTCAAATGGATATTCGCTAGTAAGAGCAATTTTAAAAAAGAATAAGATTTCCAAAAAACTAAAAAAAGAATTATTAAGCCCTACAAAAATTTATACTAGAGAGATTTTAAAACTCACGAATAAAAATCTTATAAATGCGGCAGCTCATATAACAGGAGGTGGTTTAGTTGAAAATATTATAAGATCGATACCAGATAATTTATCAGTAGATATAGATCTTTCTAAAATTAGGACAAGAAAAATATTCAGTTGGTTAAAATCAAAAAATTTAACAAATCTCGAAATGTTGAGAACGTTTAATTGTGGTGTAGGATTTTGTATTATAATTGAAAAAAAAAATTTAAAAAAAGTTAAAAAATATTTTACGAAAGATTATATGCCATATGAAATAGGACATGTATCAGAAAAAAATAAAAAATTAAATTTATATAATAATATAAAATGGTAAAAAAAAATGCCTGTGTATTCATTTCGGGTTATGGTTCTAATTTAAGATCTTTGATACTTAGCTCTAGAAATCATACTTTTCCCGTTAGTATAAAGCTTATAGTATGTAACAATAAAAACGCAAAAGGTGTTTTGCTTGCCAAAAAAAATTCTATTCCTTGTTTAATTGTCAATACAAAAAAAAGAAATTTTGAAAATATTATTTTACTGGAAATTAGAAAAAAAAATATATCTTTAATTTGTTTAGCAGGTTACATGAAAATTATTTCGAAAAAATTTATAAGAAATTTTGGAAAAAAAATAATTAATATACACCCCTCTTTGCTCCCAAAGTTTAGAGGTCTCAATACATTCAAGAGGATAATAGATGAAAATGAAAAAAAAACTGGATGTTCAGTACACCACGTTGATGAAAAACTAGATAACGGAAAAATAATAATAAAAAAAATTTTTTTTATTAAAAAAAATGACGATATTGTCTCCTTAAAGAAAAAAACTCAAAAACTAGAGCATGTGGCATTTTCAGAGGCTATAATTAAGTTGTATAGATATAATTAAATATTAAAAAAAAAATTTATTTCCTTTTTTGCATTTTCGATGGAGTCAGAACCGTGTACTGAATTTTTATCTATTGAAATACCAAAAAGTTTTCTTATTGTTTTTTCCTCAGCTTTTTTTGGGTCAGTCGCACCCATAAGTTTCCTATTTGATGAAATAGCATTTTCACCCTCTAAAATCATAGCTTCTATCGGCCCTGATGAAAGATAATCACATAAAGCATCATAAAAAGGTTTTGATTGATGAACTTTATAAAATTCAGCTGCCTCTTCTTTTGTTAGTTGAAGTTTTTTATATTCTTTTATAATTAAATTATTTTTTTTAAAAATTTCTTTTATTTTTTCTGTCAAATTTCTTTCTACTGCATCTGGTTTTATTATTGAAAGAGTTTGTTCGACTTTACTCATAATTTTCCTCTATTAGTTGGTTTAATAATCTTACTCCGAATCCAGTTGCTCCTCCCGAGTTTAAAACACCTCCATATTTTGAAAAAGCCATACCGGCAATATCTAAATGAGCCCATGGAGTTTTATTTAAGATAAATCTTTGTAAAAACTGTGCGGCTGTTGTAGACCCAGCGCCACCAACATAATTAATATTTTGTACATCAGCATTTTTAGAATTCATAAGTTTATCATAATTTTTATGAAGAGGCATTCTCCATAATTTTTCTTCAACTTTTTCACCTGCATCTTGAATTTGTTTTGATAACTTGTTATCATTAGAAAATAGTCCTGCGTATTCAGATCCCAAACAAACTATGATTGCACCTGTCAAAGTTGCTAGGTCAACTATAAATTTTGGTTTAAATTTTTTTTCTGTAAAAGTTAGTGCGTCTGCTAAAACTAATCGTCCTTCTGCATCCGTATTTAATACTTCTATAGTTTTTCCACTATACGATTTAACAATATCTCCAGGTCTCTGAGCAACTCCACTCACCATGTTTTCTACTAGACCCACAACACCTACAGCATTAACTTTAGCTTTTCTTAACGCAAGGCTCTTCATTAAACCAACTACTGCGGCAGACCCTGCCATATCATAAGTCATGTCCTCCATAAATCTTGCTGGCTTTAATGAGTAACCACCGGTATCGAAAGTAACTCCTTTTCCAACAAAAGCTAATGGATTAGAATCATTTTTTGCTCCATTCCATTCCATTGTCACAAGATATGATCCTCTTACACTTCCCATTCCAACACCAAGCAAAGCATTCATTCCAAGTCTTTTTAATTTTTTTTCATCATATATATTTACTTTCAAACCATCTTTTTTAAGAGAGTTTAATCTTTTAACATATTCATCTGGGTGCAAAACATTACCTGGTTCAGAAACTAAGTCTCTTGCATAAAAAGTTCCCTCCTCTAGAGCTTTGAACTTTAATTGTTTATTAGTTGATGGTTTGTTTTTATTTCCGAATACATTTATTGAAATAACTCTTGACTCTTTTTTCGTTTTGTATTTTGTGAATTCATAAGATTTTAATTTCAATCCATGAAGAAAATAACCAATAAAATTTTCTTGATTGCTTAATAAACTATCAGAGTTTATAAAATACTCAGTATTTTTTCCATAATTGACTCGTCCGTAAAATTCTGCTCCTAAATTTTCTACATCGAAACTTTTTAAATTTTTTTTAATGGAAATTAAAACTATTTTTTTTTTTGAATTCACTTCAAATACAAACATATTTTTTTTTAAGTCACTAGTTTTCAACAAATCGTTTATGTAGGAAAATTCTGAATTGGAAAGATATTTCTTCAGATTGCTAATGTTAAATTTCTCGTTAGCAAACAGTACTAAATTATCAGATAATTGTTTGTTTCCTTTATTTGAATAATTAATTTTAATTGACATAAGTTTTTAATTTAAATTTAATAGGTTTGAGTGGTATATAAGTGCAAATATATCATATTTCAATGGAAAATTGATCAAACTTAAACCATAGATTGAAATTTAATTAAGGTTGCTTTAATTATATACATTAAATTGCAATGCTACAAAACAAAATTTATCAGAATTATATCAAAGAAATTTTAAAAACATTTTTCGTTATTTTATTTGGTTTATCTGTTATTGCGTGGACAGTAAGAGCTGTCAATTTTTTAGACTTAATAGTAGAAGACGGATATTCAATCTTTACATATTTTCAATATTCTTTCTTAAATTTGTTTGGAATACTTACTAAATTTATCCCGTTAGCCTTTCTGATTTCATTATTAATATTTATCATTAAACAAATTCAAGAAAATGAGTTTTTAATTTTATGGGTTTCAGGAGTTCAAAAATTAAAAGTAGTTAATCTTTTTTGTTTTGTTTCTTTTTTAGTTTTAATTTTTTACATAACCTTTTCAACATTTTTGACTCCTATGGCTTTAAATAAATCTAGATTACTACTAGGAAAAGATGGATTTAATTCTTTTTTGCCTACAATTAGAGTTCAACAATTTAGCGACTCATTTCAGGGTTTTACATTCTTAGTTGAAAAAAAAGTTGGTAATGAAATAAAAAATATTTTTATTCACGACGAAGTAAATATTCTAAAAAAAATTAACACAAATCAATTAGATAATGATACTTCAACAATAGTTGCTAAAGAAGGATTGGTTCAAGAAAAAAAAATGGTTTTATTCAATGGATCAATACTAACAACCAAAAAAAATACTTTTGAAACAAATATTATTAAATTTAAACAATTAAATATTGATTTAAAAAATTTACAAACTGATACAATTACTTTTCCAAAACTGCAAGAAACAAGTACTCACGACTTAATAATGTGTTTAATGGGAAGAAATAATAATACTAACAATTGTAAAGAAGGAACAAAAAAAGAAATTGTAACCACTTTGAACAGAAGATTGGTTTTGCCTTTGTATATTCCAATTATAGCATTGCTGTGCTCTTTTTTATTAATTGAAAATAAGAGACAAAAAAAAAGATTTATAAATCAATATAGTATTTTCACAATCAGCTTTTTAGTTCTTCTTTATGCAGAATTGATAATTCGTTACACAGGATTATCTAGAATTATAAGTTTATTATTTTTAACAACTCCATTTTTCCTAATTATATTTCTTTACTTTTTATTAATTTATCAAACTTCTAAGGATATCACTTCAAAATGAATATTTTATTATCCTACTTACTATCAGGCTACTTAAAAACTATTTTAAAAGTTATATTACTTTTTTATTGTTTTGGATTAATACTTAACTTATTTGAAGAAATTGAGTTTTTTAAAAATACAAATACAACAATTCTGATGCCTATAATACTTACCGCTCTTTATATTCCAAATATGATAATAAAGTTGCTACCTTTTATTATTTTCATCTCAAGTATGTGGTTTCTATTAAAAATGAGAAATTCTCGAGATCTTTTATCATTAAAAGTTTTTGGTTTTTCAAACTTTAAAATTTTTTTAACGCTTGCTATTACATCTTTCATTATTGGGTGGATTTTTTTATTTGCAATTAATCCTATTACATCTGCTATGATCAAATATTACGAAAAAACGAAATCTGATTATTCTTTAGACATAGATCATCTCGTAACCATCAATAAAAACGGGCTTTGGATAAAGGAAAATACAAACGAGGGTCAAAGAATAACTTCCGCAGATCAAACAAAAGAATATATTTTAAATAATGTTACAATTTTTCAATTAAATAAAAACTTTGAACTTGTTATGAGAATAGATGCAAAATCTGCAAATATCTCAAAAAATGATTGGGAAATGAGAACAGTAAATGTAAGTACGTTTGAAAATGGAATAACACAAAGTAAAATTTTTGATAAATATTATATAAAATCTCAATATAATCACGCTAAAATTACTGGTTTATTTAGAAATTTTGACACAATGTCATTTCTAGAGCTAATGCTAAATTATGATAATTTACAAAAAAAAGGTTATAGCAAACCTTATTTAGATCAAAATTTAAATTCCATGATGTCCATACCCTTTTTTTTATTTATAATGACTTCTTTAGCTTCAATATTAACTATGAATACTTTGAAAAGATCAAATAATTATGCACATATTTTTTCAGGTTTAATAGCCTGTGTAGTAATATATTATTTTAAAGACTTATCTTTAGCACTGGGGCAAACTAATAGAATCTCTCTTTCGCTATCAGCCTGGATTCCGATTATTTCAATCGGACTCTTCAGCTCAATTGGTATTTTACAAATAAATGAAAAATAAATTTATCATATTATTATTGTTTACTATTTTTTCACAGAATGTGTTGGCTAATAATTTAAATATTCAGTCGAAAGAAATTTTTGTAGATAAAAAAACTAAAATTACAATTTTCAAGAATGAAGTTGTTGCAGTAGATCAGTCAAATAATATTTTTAAAGGTGACTATGCAGAATATAGTAAAAACCTAAAATCACTTAAAAGCAAAGGACCTACAACTATAGAGACTTCTGAAGGTTACAAAATAGAAGGTAATAATATCTTATTTGATAATAAAAATAATTTAATTTCTTCCAAAGATCCAGCAATTATCAAAGACTTGGAGAATAACAACATTTTCTTAGATCAATTCGAGTATTCAACAATTAATAAATTTTTCAAATCGTACGGTAATATAAAAGTTATAGATGCAAGATCAAATACTTATAATTTTTCTCAAATATTTATAGACGAAAAGAAAAAAGAAATTTTAGGAACGGATAATAAATCTTATCTTAATGACTCGACTTTTAAAATAAGTGAAGAAAACAAGCCTCGTGTGTTCGCAAATACAGTTAATATTAAATCTGATGAAACGAAGTTTACGAAAAGTATATTTACATTGTGTGATTATAGAGAAAATGACAAGTGTCCTCCTTGGTCATTGCAATCAAAACAAATGACCCATGATAAAAAGAAGAAAACTATTTACTACGATGATGCAGTTATTAAAATTTATGACATTCCAATATTTTACACTCCAAAACTATCCCACCCAGATCCTACTGTGGATCGTAGGTCGGGATTTTTACCACCGACTTTTGGTGATAGTAAAAACTTAGGTCCTGGTATTCAGATGCCTTACTTTTGGGCTTTAAAAGATGATAAAGACATAACTTTTACTCCTAAATTATTTACCTCCGAACACCCTTTAATTCTTGGTGAGTACAGGCAAGCTTTTATGGACTCAAATTTAATTTTAGACCTTGGATATACCGGAGGATATAAAAGAACTTCTTCTACAAAAAAAGGTGGAGATAAATCCCATATTTTTTCAAAATTCACAAAAAATTTTAAAAGTGGTAATAATGGCGATAATAATTTAGATTTATCATTTCAACATGTGTCTAACGATAAGTATCTTAAATTATATAAAATAAGAAGTAGTTTAGTTGAGTATGAAGAGGATACTTTGGAGAATTCTTTAGATTTTACGCACGAAAATGAAAATCTTTTTTTTGGCTTTCAAGCAAGCACTTATGAAACATTAAAAGATGATTATAATGATAAGTATGAATATATATTACCTGATGTAGTTATAAGTAAAAACTTATTTACAAATAATAAATTTGGATCATTAGATTTTCAATCAAATTACAAGCATCATACTTATGATACCAATAAAAATACAAAATTCTTTGTAAACGATTTTGACTGGAAATTTAAAAAATTTAATTTTTCTTCCGGATTTAATGGAGAACTTTTAGGCAAAATAAAGAATGTTAATTATGAAGCAAATAACACGACTGAATACAAAAAAGAGCCAACAAATGAACTATTTGGTGCATTGGGGTACTTAACAGAGATAAATTTATTTAAAAAAACAAAAAATAAATCTAATCACATGCTTACTCCAAAAATGCTTCTAAGATATGCTCCTGGTCACATGCGAAAACAAGATAACGGTGCTAGACTAAACCATTTTAACGCATTTTCACTGGATAGACTTAATGAATACAATAACTTTGAAAATGGCGCTAGCACGACTCTGGGATTTGAGTATGAAATTGAAAATAAAAAAAGCAAATTTGATTTTAGTTTAGCTCAAATCGTTAATGAAAAGGAAAATAAAGACATGCCTTCAACAACTAGTTTAGATGAAAAATTGTCAGATGTAATTGGATATACTAAATATTCTTTTTTAGATAATAAAGCTAGTATAAATTATAATTATGCTTTAGATCAAAATTATAAAGATTTAAATTACAATGAATTAGAGACTAAAATTGATCTTAATCCAATTAAATTTGATTTTGGTTTTCTTCAAGAAAAAAAACATGTCGGTAGTCAAGAATATTTTAAAACTAATATAGAATTTTCTAAAGATAAAAATACTATTATGTCTTTTAAAACTAAGAGAAATTTAATATCAAATTCTTCAGAATACTACGATTTAAGTTATGAATATTTAAATGATTGTTTAAGAGCAGGTTTGGTTTATAGAAGAGAGTTTTATAACGATTCTGAAATTGAACCAGAAAATTCATTAATGTTTAAAATTACATTGACACCTTTTGGAGATATCAGGTCACCTTCCTTCAGTAGATAAATGAAAAAAAAAAAATTTCTCTTTAAGATATTATTTTTGCTATTTTTATTTAATTCTTCTTTAATAAATGCATCGATAGAAAATAAGATAATAGCTAATGTAGGTGATAAGATAATTAGTTCCTATGAATTAAAAACAAAAATTAAACTTTTATTATTTTTGAGTAATCAAGAATTAAATCAGGAAAATATTAATACTACAAAAGCTATGGCTATTAATTCACTAATTAACTATAAATTAAAAAAAAAGGAATTAGAAAGAGTAAATTTTCCTATAAAAAAATCAAAAGAATTAAATGAACATTTGAGTCAAATTTCAAATAATTACAATTCTGATATTAATGGATTGAAAGATATTTTTAATAGCCAAGACTTGGATTTTGAATTTTACTTGGAGGAAATGAAAATTCAGTTTGCTTGGCAAAATTTTATTTTTAAAAGATTTAAGGATAAAATTAATGTTGATGAAAATGAAATAAAAGTTGAATTAAATAATTTTATTAAAACTGAAAGTAATATTGAAGTTTATAAATTAGCTGAAATTGAAATCTTGTTAACTAATGAAGCTGAAAATAAAAAAAAGATTAAAGAAATTCAAAATCAGATTAAATCAGAAGGATTTGAAAATACTGCTATAAAATACAGTGACAGTCCATCGTCTTTAAAAGGTGGTGTCATTGGTTGGATTAATTCTAAATCTCTTTCAAAAAATATTTTAGGCTTAATAAAATCAATGAGACCTGGAGAAATAACTATGCCTATCAGTCAACCAAATTCCATTGTTATATTTAAATTACTTGATAAAAAGACTGAAAAATTAAGTGATAAAAATTTAGAGAAAGTTAAAGCTCAAATAATGAATAAAAAAGCTAATGAACTTATAAACTTATTTTCAAATAATTATTTATCAAAATTAAAAAATAGTTCCTATATTACAGTAAAATGAGAAAAAAAATTATTTTAGTTGCGGGAGACCCTAACAGTATTAATTCAGAGATAATTTATAAAGCTTGGTCAAAATTAAATAATAAAAATAAAAAGAATCTTTTTATTATTGGTAGTCATGATCTTATTAAAAATCAATTTAGAAAATTAAACTTAAAAAAAAATATAATAAAAATAAGAAATTTAGATAATAAAAGTAGTGCGATAAAAATAATAGATATTCCACTTAGTTATAATGATCCATTTAATGTATCTGTTAATAACGCCTCAAAATATGTGATAAAAAGTATAAATTTAGCTCACAAATTATCTTTACTTAAGGAAGTTAAGGGAATGATTAACTGTCCCATTGATAAAAAACTTTTAAAAAAATCAAAAAAAGTCGGTATAACCGAGCTTTTAGCTTTCAAATGTAACATTAAGGATAATTCTGAAGTAATGCTGATGTTTAATAAAAAATTATCCGTAGTCCCTCTCACAACTCATCATAGTTTAAGCTCAATTTCTAAGCGTATAAGAAAAGATTTGATCCTTAAAAAAATAAATACATTAAATTTTCATTTTAAAAGGATCTTTAAAAAAAAACCAAAAATTGGAGTACTCGGACTCAATCCTCATAATGCTGAATTAAAATATAATTCCGAAGAAAAGACACAAATTATTCCTGCTATATCTAAATTAAAAAAGCAAAAGCTTAAAATTCAAGGTCCTTTAGTTGCCGATACTATTTTCATTGATAAATATAAAAACTTTGATGTAATAGTTGGAATGTATCACGATCAAGTTTTGATTCCATTCAAAACTCTATTTCACTTTAATGCTATCAATATAACTTTTGGGTTAAATTACTTACGTGTTTCTCCAGATCATGGCCCTGCAGTAGATTTAATAAAAAAGAATAAAGCTAATTATTCCAGTCTTTATAATTGTATTAAGTTTTTAGAAAAATTAAAAAAATGAAGTATGTGAAAAAATCTCTTGGTCAAAATTTTTTAATAGATTTAAATGTAATAAAAAAAATAACTGAAACAATTGATATTACTGATAAAAATGTTTTGGAAATAGGTCCTGGTAAAGGAGCTTTAACAGATCAAATATTAAAAAAAAAACCTAAATCTTTACTGTTAGTAGAAAAAGATAACTTGCTTTCAGCTGAACTTAAACTCAAACACAAAAATAATAAAAAGGTAATTGTGTTAAATAAAGATATATTAAAATTTAACTTAGAAAAGAATTTAAAAGATAAAACTATTATATTTGGTAATTTACCTTACAACATTGCTTCTCAAATATTGGTAAAAATAATAAGAGTTAAGAACTGTTCATCAAAATATTCATACTTAATCTTAATGTTTCAAAAAGAAATGGCTGATAGAATAGCTGGTAAATATGGTACTTCAAAGTATGGAAGATTATCAATTCTAACAGACTACAAGTTAGAAATAAATAAGACTTTCGATGTTTCGGCAAATTGTTTTTTTCCAAAACCTAAAGTTAAATCTACTGTAATTTCTTTTAAACCAAAGAATACAAATTTATATAAAATTAAAAAAGTAGAAAATTTAGAAAAAATTACCAATATTATATTTTCTAATAAAAGAAAAATGATTAATAAAAGCATCAAAAAAATTTTTTCTTCAAAAGAGATTTCATATGTCTTAAGGGATATAAATTTACAAGCTAGACCGTCAGATTTAAAACCTGAGTCCTATTTTAAATTAACTAAGCTTTTTGAGAGATTTAATTAAGTTTTTTGTTAATTGAAATAATACTTTCAATTTGTTTATAGCAGTTTTCTAAGTTTTCGTTTATTAGAACATAATCATAATCAGACCAGTGAAGAACATCTTCATCAAAAGCTTTAAATCTTTTTTCAACTTCTTCTTTTGATTCTTGATTTCTTTTTGTAAGTCTATTTTTTAACTCTTTTTTGTTTGGTGGAATCAAATAAATTTTTATTAAATTTAAATTGCTGAACTTTGAAAGTTGTTGTGTTCCTTGCCAATCAATATCAAAAATGATGTCATTTTTTTTTAAAATTTCGTCTACCGTCGCTTTAAGTGTTCCGTAGTAATTGTCAAAAATTTTAGCGTATTCGTAGAATTTTTTTTCATTAATTAATTTCTGAAATTCTTCTTTATCAATAAAATGATAATCTACTCCGTCAACCTCGTTGGAACGTGGTTGTCTGGTTGTATGAGAGACAGAAAGCTTGAAAGAACTGTATTTTTGTTGAATTTTTTTTGTAATCGTAGTTTTTCCAGCCCCAGATGGTGATGATAAAATCACCATGATATTATTGTTACCGTGGCTCATCATAAAATTATTAAAGTGGCTTACTGGCTAGACTTGCTTTCAATAAATTTAATTGCATCTCCAACTGTAAGTATTTTTTCAGCTTCACTATCCGAAATTTCTGAACCAAATTCTTCTTCGAAAGCCATCACTAATTCTACAGTGTCCAAACTATCAGCTCCTAAATCGTCAATAAAACTTGCTTCTTCTGTAACCTTTTCTTCTTCTATACCAAGGTGATCTGCAACAATTTTCTTAATTTTTCCTTTTATCTCGTTTGACATTAATTACCTTTGTTATGTTAATGATAATTTCTTAATAGATTATTCATTAGAATTGTCAAGCCATATACATTCCACCATTTACATGAATGGTTTCACCATTAA
>MDTB01191531.1_pt1 | contig 11742 bp, 13 predicted proteins | sample 811161 | NCBI WGS metagenome assembly MDTB01 (sample SAMN05326650, study PRJNA326480) | marine metagenome | isolation source: seawater | place: Mediterranean Sea | collected 2009
ACTCCTGCTTGCAGCAGGTCATGCATATTGAGCACACCGACCGGTAATTCGTTGTCGACCACGACAATCGCATTGATCCGTCTGTCCTGCATGATGCGCACAGCCATCGCAGCCAACGCTCCGCGTTCGATCGTCGCACCACCCTGCGTCATCAGGTCCCGAATCTGTCGATCTCTGAGGTCATGTCCTGTCTCAATGGCTCGGCGCAGGTCACCGTCTGAAAACACTCCGATCAAATGACCGTCGTCACTTATAACAGTTGTGAAGCCAAGCTGTTTGGCGGTCATTTCAAGCAGTGCCTCTGACACAGTTGCGGCTTCAGAGACCGATGGGAGAGACTTGCCGGTATGCATGATATCATCTACTTTCAGTAAGAGTTTGCGTCCGAGTGCGCCGCCTGGGTGACTGAATGCAAAATCTTCATGTGAAAACCCTTTCGCTTCGAGCAATGCAATCGCTAGCGCATCACCCATCACCAGCGCAGCTGTTGTACTCGAGGTTGGTGCGAGATTCAGTGGGCAGGCCTCCTCGGCGACAGAGACCAGTAAATGTGCATCGGATGCTCGAGCAAGTGTTGAATTTGCATCACTGGTTAGGCTGATCAATGGCGTCCCTAGCCGTTGCATCAGTGGTAGCAGTAAAACAATTTCGGCCGAGGTCCCACTGTTCGATAACGCGAGTACAACATCTTTTGATGTGAGCATCCCCAGATCACCATGTGAGGCTTCTGCTGGGTGCATGAAGAAAGCTGGAGTCCCAGTTGAGGCGAGCGTTGCGGCGATTTTACTCGCGATATGACCTGACTTGCCCATCCCCGTGACGACGATCCGGCCCTCGCAATGCAAACAGAGTTCACAGGCACTGCTGAAGTCGTGGTTTAGTTGTTCGGCTAACTGGGCGATCGCCTGGGATTCGAGTCGGATGGTACGTTTCGCGGATTCGATAAAGCTCATTAATTCGGCACGATCGTTGCAGTAATATGCCAAAGATAGCCTACGTACAGGAGAATCAAAAGGATTCCGTGTGATCGATTGAGCGTTCCCTGTGATCCATAGCGGGCGAGAAGCCATAAAAGGATGGTCAGACCGAGAGTCCAGGGAAGGTCTCGAGTGAACACGTCTGGTTCGATTGCGAAGGGTGAAATCATGGCAGCAATGCCGATAACACCTAAGAAATTGAAGAAATTTGAGCCAATGACTGTTCCTAGTGCCATGTCGGTTTTGTTTTTCAGGGCAGACGCAATTGATGCTGCGAGTTCAGGGAGTGACGTTCCGATGGCAACGATTGTGAGCCCGATGATTAGTTCAGAGATCCCAAAAAAACGGGCGATTTCAGTGGCTCCCCAGACCAACGCTTTAGAGCTACCAAGCAAGACCAACAGCCCACCAATGGTCAGGATTAAGGACATGGGTAGCGACAACTCGGAAATTTCTGTTTCTTCAGTGATCTGCGCTTCGTCTTTCATGAGCTGATACAGCATAATGGGCAGTGTCGCTATCAGAGCCATTCCCGCCCATGAGTCATACGTGCCTCGAGCTGCCAATGCATAGACGCAGAGACAGATAAAGATGAGTAACGGGAGTTCACGTCGCACTAAGAGTCTTGGAACAATTAGCGGGAATATACAGGCTGTGACCCCAAGCACCAGTGCGATGTTGGTAATGTTTGAGCCAAGTGCGTTCCCGAGCGCAAGCCCGGGACTACCCTCGAAGGCGGCGACAGCGGACACCAGTAGCTCGGGTGCCGATGTGCCAATGGAAACAATAGTGAGTCCAATCAGAAAATGGCTCATGCCGAGTCGTGAAGCAAGGCTTGCTGCGCCCTCAACAAATTTATCTGCGCTAATGACGGTCAGAGCGATACCGAGAACGACGGCAACCGTGGCCCAAATCATGTGAAGACTCCCGAACGTAATGCGACATTAAACATGTTGTGACGAAGCTCTGCTACACTCAGCGCCAGATTATTTGAATGAAGTGAAACCAATCGATTGTGACAACAGAAGCCTTTGTTGAGATTAGAGATGTTGTTTTTCGTCGCGACCAACGTGTGATCTACGATGGTCTGACGGCTTCAGTCCCTCGAGGAAAAATCACAGCGATCGTTGGTCCTTCTGGAACCGGGAAAACGACATTGCTGCGCTTGATCGGTGGGCAGCTCAAACCTGAATCTGGTGACGTCTGTGTTGATGGGTTGTCAGTCCAGTCGCTCAAACGCGCAGCCCTGTTCGACTTGAGGAAACGGATGGGAATGCTGTTTCAGTCGGGTGCGCTGTTTGCTGAATTGAGTGTTTTCGAAAATGTCGCGTTTCCACTCCGTGTGCACACGGATCTTGACGACGATTTGATTCGTTTAGTGGTTTTGATGAAGTTGGAGGCCGTTGGTCTTCGCGGTGCGGTCGACTTGATGCCGTCAGAGCTCTCTGGTGGGATGCAACGGCGGGTTGCTCTCGCACGAGCAATCGCACTGGATCCTGAAATGATAATGTACGACGAGCCGTTCGTTGGGCAGGACCCGATTGGTCTTGGTGTTCTGCTCTCGTTGGTTAAACAATTGAATCAGGCGCTTGGCTTGACCTCGTTGGTGGTCTCGCATGATTTGCAGGAGACACTATCGATTGCGGATCATGTGATCATGATTGCAAACAATCGAGTCGTATTTCAGGGTTCACCAGATGTGATGCAGGCATCGGACGATCAATTGGTACAGCAGTTTCTTCACGGGAGTCCAGACGGCCCAGTACGTTTCCATTTTCCTGCGCCATCACTTGAGGATTCAGTGTCATGATGAATTGGATTGCAGGTGTTGGCAGATCGACACTGTCACAGCTCTCTGATTTGGGCCGCGCGACATTGATCCTAATGCAAGCCATTTTTGGTCGATCAAATGTCGGCGTTCACTGGCGTTTGACGATTGATCAAATTCATGTGGTTGGTGTGTTATCACTGAGTATCATCATCGTGAGCGGTTTATTCATCGGGATGGTCCTTGGGTTGCAGGGTTATACGATTTTGACGGATTACGGTAGCGAACAAGCGCTTGGACAAATGGTCGCTTTGTCATTAACCCGAGAATTAGGGCCCGTTGTCACAGCACTTCTCTTTGCCGGTCGTGCGGGCTCAGCACTGACCGCTGAGATCGGATTGATGAAGGCCACCGAGCAACTCGCCAGTCTTGAGATGATTGGTGTCGATCCGCTGCGACGCGTTGTGGCTCCGAGATTTTGGGCAGGCGTGATCAGCCTACCAATACTGTCCCTTATTTTTGTGAGTGTTGGTTGCCTGGGCGGTGCCCTTGTGGGCGTGAGTTGGCTCGGAGTGGATTCAGGATCATTCTGGGCTAACATGCAGGCTTCAGTGGATTTTTCTGATGATGTGTTCAACGGTATGATTAAGTCGGTGGTGTTCGCCGTTGTGGTCACTTGGATTGCGGTGTATCAGGGATATGACTTGGTTCCGACATCAGAAGGAATCGCACGCGCAACAACGAAAACGGTGGTGTATTCCTCGTTGGCCGTGCTTGGGTTGGATTTTTTCCTGACGGGAGTGATGTTTGGAGAGGTGTAAGTGTATTCGCGTAGTTTAGAATTGAGTGTCGGGGCTTTTGTTTTATTGGGCGCACTTTGCCTTGCCTTTTTAGCGCTTGAAGTTAGCGGTTTGACGCAAACGGGCGATTCTGGATCTTATCGACTGAGCGCGCGGTTCGATAATGTGGCTGGCTTAACGACGCGTGCGAAGGTCAGTGCGGCGGGTGTGACTGTCGGTCGTGTGGTTGGTATCCGTTACGATGACACAACGGCTGGGGCAATTGTCGATATGGAAATCAGCCAAGACTTCGCTCAATTCTCAGAAGATACATCAGCATCGATTTTGACAGCAGGACTTTTGGGTGAAAAATACATTGGATTATCGACTGGTGGTGATCCGAGCAACCTCAAAGAAGGTGATGTGATTTACGATACACAGTCCACGATCGTTCTTGAGGAACTGATCGGTAAGTTCTTACTGAATATGAGTAGCGACAAATGAAAACGTTGTTAGCCGGCTGTTTAGCATTTCTTTTCTCAATCACTGCGTTTGGTGATAGTGATCCAAAGGCTGTGGTTGAGCCGCTTCAAATTGCACGCGATACCTTTTATGACGATGTATCAAAGTTTCGAGCGGGCCAGTTGACCGAAGAGGAGCTTGTGACTCGGATTTCGGAACAGTTTGCGCCGCTTTTCAATGACCGGACGGTTGCCTTACGTGTCATGGGTCGATTCGCGCGTAAGGCAACCGAAGAAGAACGTGATCGATTCACGGATCGATTGGAAACAAGCCTTGTAGATGCGTATGCGAGGGGTCTTGCGGCTTATGGTGGTGAGAAACTGACGCTTCCCGACGAGGGTGTGATCTTAAAGCCGGGTCGAGCGGTGGTTGAGGCGCGATTGGAAAGTCCAGGTCGTGAGGCATTACCGATTCAGTTTGCGCTTGGTTATAAAGAAGGAAAAGGTTGGTTGGTTGAGAATGTCGTCATTGCTGGTATCAATCTCGGTTTGACCATGCGTAATCAGTTTGCAGACCTTGTGAAGTCGACTGGCAGTGTGTCTGGCGCAATCGACGCTTGGTTATTCGAATCAGTGAGCTCAAACTAACCGTGCTCGTTGTTGATGTAAGTGCATATGCCAAGCCGTGGGCTGAACTCAAAACGCTGGGTGTTGATGCGATTCGGCGTGGAGAAACGGCTATCGATGTCAGTGTATGGACAGAGGCTTCTAGCGCACATCTGGCGGTAATGGTGTATTGGTGGAAATCTGCGCGTGCGATGGACCAGTCGTTGACAGTGACTGGTTTGAATCCCACTTTTAAGACGCTGGCTGAACTTGGTGGCGTGATGTGTATTGAGACAGGAGAATCGGATGCTGGCCACTGAAGTGCGCGCATTATTGGAATCGAAAAATACCGAATGGAACTTCGCCGTCGAGGGCGAGGGACGCAATTTTCAGATTGAAGCAGTCAGTGCAGATTTTGAGTCAATGACTCGGGTTAAGCGACAGCAGGCTGTTTTGCGTTTAATCGCCGATGAAATCGCCGAAGGGGCCTTGCATGCGATTACAGTCACAGCTCTGACACCTGAAGAAAAAAGTAAGCGCCAGGGACTGGGTATTTAACGATGGATCGTTTATTAATTCGTGGTGGGCGTCAGCTCGGTGGCGACGTCAAAGTCAGTGGTGCGAAAAATGCGGCATTACCGATCCTGGCGACCGCATTGATGGTCCCAGGTAAAGTGCGCTTTGAAAATCTACCGCACCTCAATGATGTCACGACGATGTTGCAACTCCTTGGGCGGATGGGAGTTGAGGTTCTGCTTGATGATACGGGTTCAGTTGAACTCGATGCATCACAATTGAATTCAGTTGTTGCCCCTTATGATCTCGTGCGTACCATGCGAGCGAGTATTGTCGTTTTAGGGCCTTTGCTGGCAAGGGCTCATGAAGCCGAAGTCTCTCTCCCCGGTGGCTGCGCTATCGGGGCGCGTCCCGTGAATTTACATGTCAAAGCTCTCGAACGGTTGGGAGTTGAGTTTGAAGTGACGGATGGCTACATCAAAGGCCGCGCTCCGCGCGGATTGATTGGCGGGAAAGTGCTGTTCGAAAAAATTACCGTGACAGGCACTGAAAATGTCTTGATGGCTGCAGCACTCGCTCAAGGCGAGACGATTATTGAGAACGCTGCACGTGAGCCTGAAGTCACTGATCTTGCTGATTGCTTGGTTGCACTCGGGGCGAAGATTGAAGGTATTGGAACGGATACATTATGTATTCAAGGGGTCGAGCAACTTCATGGCGGGACCCACAGAATCATCCCCGATCGCATCGAAGCTGGGACATTTTTGGTGGCGGCTGCTGCTACTGGCGGATCCTGTACTCTCACAGAGTGTGAGCCAAAGCATATGGACGCAACGCTTCTGAAGCTTGAAGAAGCCGGTGCACAGATTGATCGAACTGAATCGACTATTACTCTGGATATGCAGGGTCGCCGTCCGACTGCTGTTGATATTACGACCGTCGAGTATCCAGGGTTTGCAACCGACATGCAGGCGCAATTTGTTGCTCTGAATTCGGTGGCTCAAGGGTCAGGCCGAGTGACTGAAACCATCTTTGAAAATCGCATGATGCATATTCCTGAAATGCAACGCATGGGCGCACAGATTGATTTACGTGGGGCCACTGCAAGCACCACAGGTGTCGACCGACTGAAAGGTGCGCCGGTGATGAGTACAGATCTCCGTGCGTCTGCCTCGCTGGTGATCGCAGGCTTGGTTGCAGACGGTGAAACTGTCGTTGATCGGGTGTATCACATCGATCGTGGTTACGAGCGAATTGAAGAGAAACTTCGACGCTTAGGTGCAGACATTGAGCGAGTCCGGGTATGAGTCAGCCGCTGACCTTCGCATTAGCTAAAGGCCGCTTGTTGGATGAAACGCTCCCTTTGCTGGCCGCACTTGGTATCGAGCCGAGTGAGTCCTTGACTGGCAGTCGAAAGCTGATGTTTGAAACCAATCGTCCCGATGTTCGGTTGCTAGTGCTCCGCGCAAGCGATGTCCCTCCCTACGTTGAACGCGGTGGTGCCCACCTCGGTATTGCCGGCAAAGACACGTTACTGGAGTATGGGTCTGACATGCTATGCGAGCTTGTCGATCTGCAACTATCGAAGTGTCGGCTGATGACTGCTACTAAGAAGGGATCTGAATTTCCCGCAACTGGTCGAATTCGGGTTGCGACCAAATACGTGAATGTTGCGCGTCAGTATTTCGCATCGCAAGGTCGTCAAATTGATCCGATTAAGCTGTATGGAGCGATGGAATTGGCTCCGATCGTGGGCTTAGCTGACGTCATTGTTGACGTTGTGGATACCGGAAATACATTGAAGGCGAATGGACTCGAAGCACGGGATTTGATTGCACATTCCAGTGCTCGGTTGGTGGTTTCACGGGTTGCAATGAAGACCCGCCACCAATATATCTCTCCCATAATTGAACAATTGAATGAATGGGTAAAAACACAGCATGCAACTTAAGCCTGTCAAGCTAGCGACACGAGATGCCAATTTCGATGAGCGCTTAACAGAGCTCACTGCTTGGGAGTCTGTGAGTGATCTGAGTCGCCAGACTCGCGTTGCCGAGATCATTCAAGCGGTGCGGACTGAAGGTGACGAGGCCCTGGTGCGTTTGACTCGTGAGTTGGATCAGAATCCAGTAAAGATGGCATCTGATCTTGTTTTAGATGAATCAGACCTCGAGGCCGCTTTCCATGGCTTATCTGCGGATTTGAAAACGGCGCTGACGACAGCGCGGGATCGGATTTGGGCGTTCCATGAAGCGCAAAAAGAATCGAGTTGGCGCCTTCCCAACCAAGGTGATGGCATTATCCTGGGTCAGGAAGTCAGGCCCATGAGTCGAGTTGGACTTTACGTACCAGGCGGCAAGGCGACCTACCCATCATCTGTTCTGATGAATGCAATTCCTGCAAAAGTCGCAGGGGTTTCAATGGTGCAAATGGTTGTCCCGGCACCAACAGGCGAGCTCAATCCGGTGGTATTAGCCGCCGCTTATCTGGCGAAAGTTGACCGTGTTGTGACTGTCGGCGGGGCGCAGGCTGTTGCAGCTCTTGCTTACGGAACAGCGAGTGTTTTACCAGTTGATAAGATCGTTGGACCGGGTAATGCCTGGGTGGCGACTGCAAAACGGCAAGTCTTCGGCAAGGTGGGGATTGATATGATCGCCGGGCCATCGGAAATTCTCGTCTATGTTGAGCCACCCATGGATCCAGATTGGGTGGCCATGGATCTCTTCAGCCAGGCTGAGCATGACGAAGACGCACAGCCAATCTTTGTCCACTGCGATCCTTTATTTGCGCAAGCAGTGCTGGAGTCAATGAATCGTTTATTGCCGACACTCGAGCGCGCATCGATTATTGAACAGTCAATCAACAACCGCTGTGTATTTATCGAAGCATCGGATCGGTCAGACGCGCTCACTGTCATCAACCTTGTGGCACCAGAGCATCTCGAGTTGTGTGTGGATGATCCAGAATCCATGTTGCCTGAGATTGATCATGCTGGTGCAATCTTTATGGGACGTCATACGCCTGAAGCCTTGGGTGATTACTGCGCAGGTCCAAATCATGTATTACCGACCTCAGGGACAGCGCGATTTGCATCACCCCTCGGTGTTTATGATTTTATTAAGCGCTCATCGGTTATCCACTGTACGGCTGATGGTTCAAAAACAATCGCTGGTATCGCATCGACTCTGGCACATTCGGAAAGTCTGACCGCGCACGCACGTTCAGCCGAGTACCGTCGTGACGCGTGAAGAGCTGATCCAGGCATTGATACCGGAGCGGGTGCGGCAGGGAGCTGCGTACCAGATCCCTGATGCCACTGGGATGGTCAAGCTGGATGCGATGGAAAATCCGTATCGATGGCCACAATCGCTCTGTGATGAACTCGCCACTCGGTTGGCTGACTGCGCGTTGAATCGGTATCCGGACCCACATGCAGATTCGATTAGAGCTCCACTTGCGCAATGGATGCAAATTCCAGATACCCTCGACCCGTTATTTGGGAACGGTTCGGATGAAATTATTGGCCTGTTGATTTCCAACCTCATTGGCACAGGCCGTAGCGTCTGTGCCCCAGATCCGAGTTTTGTGATGTTCCAGGTACTTGCTAATCAGTATTCGGTTCCATTTCGGGCATTACCACTGGATTCTGAGTTCGATATTGATGTCGACGCATGGATGGACGGTCTCATAGAGGCGGATCCTGCCCTGATCTTCGTTCCACAACCGAATAATCCAACCAGTAATTTATTTTCCAAAGATCGGCTTGCACAGATAGTGGAGTCAACGCAGGCGCTGATTGTCATCGACGAGGCCTATACCGCATTTACTGATGCCGACTATTTGGATTGGGCGGAGCGATACCCGAATGTTGTGGTGATGCGGACATTATCAAAAGTTGGGTTGGCAGGAAGTCGTTTTGGCATGTTGATCGGACATCCAGATTGGATTGTTGAGTTCGACAAAAATAGATTGCCCTACAACATTAATGTGATGTCACAAACCGCTGTCCAGTTCGCACTTGAGCATGCATCGATACTTGAAGAACAAAGCGGGCTCATTCGAAAAGAGCGATCACGGCTGTCGACGCTATTGAGTGAGCGAGGATATTCAGTGTGGCACTCGGAGGCCAATTTTGTGGTGATGGACTGCGGGGTGCACGCGGCTCGTGATCTGTTCGAGGGGTTGAAACAGCACCAAGTGCTGGTGAAATGCCTGGATGGATCACACCCGCGGTTGACCAATACGCTCCGCTTGACCGTCGGCACTCCCGAAGAGTCTGATGCGCTGTTGTCAGCGCTTGATCAATTAGTTGCTCGCTGAATTGGGACGCTGGCCGACCGTGATCATGCGGTCGATCGTTTGACCCTCACGGAGTAGCTTGATAGGGATTTGCGTGCCTGGCTCAAAATCTGCAACTTGGTTCATTGCCAGTCGCCCGTCTGTGATTTTTTGACCATTCATATGCGTCAAAATATCCCCTGGTAAAATATCGGCGTTCGCGGCAGGGCCGCGCCGATAGACCCCTGAGATGAGAACACCAGTATCTTTACCGACGCCGAACGATCTCGCTAAGTCATCTGTCAATGGTTGTGTCTCAACACCAATCCAGCCACGGATGACCTGCCCATGATCGATCAGCTCTTGCATGATGTCGGTGGCAATGGACGCGGGGATGGCAAACCCGATTCCATTGGATCCACCACTCCGCGTGAATATCGCGGTATTAATGCCAATCAATTCACCGCGGACATTGATTAATGCGCCACCAGAATTACCCGGATTGATGGCAGCATCAGTTTGAATAAAATTCTCGTAATTGGTGACACCAACCTGGTTGCGGCCGGTTGCGCTCAGAATTCCCATTGTCACGGTCTGCCCGACGCCAAAAGGGTTACCAATTGCGAAGACCAGATCTCCGACTCGACCCGGTGACGTTGTCAGGATCAATTTTGGAAGATTGGTCATTTCAATCTTCAACACTGCGATATCCGTGTCTGGATCGGTTCCCACAACAGAGGCTTGAGAAACCCGTCCGTCTTTCAATTCCACAACAATGTCGTCAGCGCCCGCAATGACGTGATGGTTAGTCAGAATGTAACCGTTCCCAGAAACAACAACTCCGGAGCCGAGACTTGATTCCATCCGCTTACGGTGCGGTTCACTCGGTAAATTGAAGAAATTTCGGAAGAGTGGATCTCGCGCCAGTGGATGGGCACGAGTTTCAACAGTGGTTGTTGTATAAATATTAACGACCGCTGGTGCCGCTCGCCCAACCGCGGAAGCGTAGCTCGCAGGGCCCTCGGCTGGGATCTGGCTAACCAGTGCACTGTTATCAATGATGTTGAGTTCGACACCACCCGTTCGACCAGTGAGCTCAGGAAATTCACGGATCACTAAAAGAGCAATTAAAATACCCGTGATGACAGGCCAGAGAATTCGCGAAATTTGTTGTAGCATGGATTGTCCTGAAAGAGAGACGATATGACGACTAGTTTACACACACTGATCCAAACGCTCGATGATTGGATGCAAGCGGATTCATTTAAAGATTATGCGCCCAACGGTCTGCAAGTTGAGGGCCGCGATGCTATTCATAAACTTGCTCTCGGTGTGACCGCATCGGCAGATGTGATCGAGCAAGCGGTGGGGTGGGGTGCCGATGCTCTACTGGTGCATCACGGATATTTTTGGAAAAATGAATTAGACACATTGACCGGAATTAAAGGTCGTCGAATTCGAGCTTTGCTCGAGAATCAAATGTCGTTGATTGCCTATCATTTACCACTTGATTGCCATCCTGAATTTGGGAATAACAAAACATTGCTCGATCAGCTGGATTTACCGGACGGATCTCCGATTGACGGAGAGGGAGGGCTTCTATGGTCAGTTGTGCTTGACGGTCAGTTGACGCTCGATCAATTGGCAGATCGGATCGCATCCCGATTAAATCGTACACCGACGGTCATCCAGTCTCCACGGGCAAAAGATCGTCTCGAGCACATGATTGTCTGTACCGGTGGTGCTCAGGATTACATTACCAAAGCCCAACGCTACGGCGCAGACATTTATTTATCAGGTGAGATCTCTGAGCGAACAACGCATGAAGCGCGTGAGCTTGGAGTGCACTATATTGCAGCCGGGCATCATGCAACGGAACGGTATGGCGTGCAGGCGCTGGGCTCTAAAATCAATCAAACCATGGGGCTCGAGATCGCTTTTTTCGACGACCATAACCCCGCTTAACTATTGAAGTTGTCCTCGCGCATCTGCATAGTCGCGCGGTGGGAGAACCGCATCTTGGTCACTGGTTTCTGGCTCCACTTCAACGGGCGTTTGTTCATCGCGTAATTCTGCGGCGAGTTGTTGCTGCCGATCAGCAAGTTCAACGAGTGCATCCTTGGTGGCATTGAGATGCTTGTCGATATCATCCATCAGACTCTCATGTCTGGCTTCAGCGAGAGTTTTTTCGCGCTCAAGATCTGGCGGTGCAACAGTCACAGTTTTTGGCTGGCGTGAAAACCAACCAATCAGACCACCCGCGATAAACGCGAGAGCAACAACTCCTAAAGTGAAGGCATTTAATTCCACAATGTCATCTCCATTTTTGTCTAGTGTACGGAGTTTGCGTTGTTTCG
>MDTB01172500.1_pt1 | contig 11741 bp, 10 predicted proteins | sample 811161 | NCBI WGS metagenome assembly MDTB01 (sample SAMN05326650, study PRJNA326480) | marine metagenome | isolation source: seawater | place: Mediterranean Sea | collected 2009
TTGTTGCATTTGTTGTTGCATTTGTTGTTGCATTTGTTGTTGCATTTGTTGTTGCATTTGTTGTTGCATTTGTTGTTGCATTTGTTCTCTCATTTGTTGTTGCATTTGTTGTTGCATTTGTGGATGACCATGTTGATGACCATGTTGATTAGACATTTCTTGTGCTTGAATTTGTCTTAAAATTTCTGGATCAATTTGATCTGCAGGAATAATTACTGGTTGTTGATCAGCTTGTCGTTCTAATAAATTATTACTCACTTCAATAGGTGACCTGTTATTTTCTTCCTCACTCAATTTTTTATTTTCTTGTCTTCTTTTCCACCAAAAATATAATAATACTGATACTAATGATGCAAATAACAAACCATAAAAATATTTTTTATTAATACTGAAACCTAGTATTTTTATAACTGATGTATTTACATTTACAGTATTTTGAGGATTAGTAACAGTATTTTGAGGATTAGTAACAGAATTTTGAGTGTTTGTTACAGAATTGGTAGTATTAGTAAATTTATTATGTGGTCTTATTTGATTTAAATTATTATTTAATCTTGGTTTACTAAAATTAACATGTTTATTCATTCTAATATTTCTTTTCATTGCAGAAGGAACTGGTCTTCTGATGACGTCATTTGAAAAATTTTGTGGAACATTTTGTGGAACATTTTGTGGAACATTTTGTGGAACAGTTTGTGGAACAGTTTGTGGAACATTTTGTGAAAAATTTTGTGGACTATTTTGTGGAACACTTTGTAGTAATGTTTGTGGAACACTTTTTGCAATATTTTGTGGGATATTTACCTGTGTTACATTTTGTAATTGTTGATTCAATGTATCTAGTTGATCAGACATGTGTTATATATTTTTTATTATAGATATTATTTAATGATTTTAATCTTACTATTAAAATTGATATTTTATATAAAATATCAATTTTATTATATAGATTTTTTTTATTACTATCGTTTATAATTAAAAAATTGATTTTATATTAATTAAAAAATATATAAAAATCAATAAATGAAATATATATAAAGTATTAAGAATATAAAATATAATAATGAATAATAATGATTTTATTAGATTTGATAAAATGTTTGATACTCCATATATGGAACAAAATAAAAAAAAAATGAGTATTAAACCAATTAAAATTAAAAAGACTTTACCATGGGTTGATAAGTATAGACCAAAGAAAATAAGTGAAATAATACATCAAGATGAAGTAATAAGAATGTTAAAAAAAACATTAAAGACAGGTGATTTACCACACCTTCTTTTTCATGGTCCGTCTGGAACAGGAAAAACATCCACTATTTTAGCGATATGTCGAGAATTATTTGGTCCAGAAAGATTTAAGGATAGAGTAATTGAATTAAATGCATCAGATGAAAGAGGTATTAATATTGTAAGAAAAAAAATAATACAATTTGCTAAAATGGCTATTTCTAATACAGATCCAAAATATCCATCACCACCTTATAAAATTATAATTTTAGATGAAGCAGATGCAATGACAACAGAAGCACAATCAGCATTAAGAAAAACAATGGAGGATAATTCAAATATAACTCGCTTTTGTTTTATTTGCAATTATATAAATCAAATTATTAGTCCTATAAGTTCTAGATGTGCAAAATTTAGATTTAGACCTTTGAGTGAAGAATCAATGAAAAAAAAACTAATGTATATTTCTAATAAAGAAAAAATACATGTTTCTCAGAATATATTTGACAAACTAATTGATATTTCACATGGTGATATGAGAAAATCAATTATGATGCTACAAAATTTAAAATATATTTATAAATATAAAAATAAAATAGATTATAAAGATATATATGAAATAGGTAATTATATACCAGAAGATTATTTAAAAAATGTTTGGCATAATATATTATTGAATAAGAATATAAAATCAATGGATAGAATATTATTAATTGCCAATGATATTAAAAATAATGCATATCCAATAAATAATCTATTAATACAATTATGTGAATTACTTATAAAAGAAAAAACATTAAATGATAGTCAAAAATCAATTATATCTTATCATTTTGGGAATATGGAAAGGATTATAATTGAAGGTGGTAATGAGTATATACAATTAATAAATATTCTATCATATATTAAAGGTGTATCATTAGGGTTAGAAATTTAATACTAATATAAAAATAGTAATATTAAACATAAAATATATTTTTATTATTCTAAATTATAATTTTAAAAAAGTTTGTTTTAAAATATTTATAATTAAATTAATTTCATTATCATCAATAAGAAACCATGGTGTAAATCTAATAGCATTTTTCCCACCATGTATCACATTTAATCCATTTTGTCTCAATTTTAGTTCTATTTCGGAAACTGGATATCTTTCATTAATGTGTATAGCTAATAATAAACCAGTCCCTGTAACTGATTCAATAAATTCAAATTCATGTTTTAATTTATTGAATTCTTTTTTTAATAGTTTTCCTTTATTAACTATATTTTCTTTTATATCATTATTCATTTTATCTAAAATTACTGACCCTACATTAAGAGCTCTAGGATTTGCAGTCATAGTATTACCATACAGTCCTTTTTTAAATTTATTTGATACTTCATCAGATAATGCAAGAACCGATAATGGGTATTGACCACCATTTATAGTTTTTGAAAAAGATTCCATATCAGGTGGTTCAAGATTGTGAAAATTAGGATAATCAACAATACTTAGATCTCCATAACACCTAAATCCAGCTTGAATACTATCAACTAATAATAAACAATTATTCTCTTTCGTTAACTTTCTCACTTCTTTATAAAATTCAGGTTCTATTGCTAATCCAGGCATTCCTTCCCCCATTACAGGTTCCATTATAAATAATTCTGGATTTTCATTATTAATAATAATTTTATTAAAAGTATTTTTCAAATCATTAATATTATTTGGTTCTACTGAATAATTATTACATTTAGATTCAAATTTATTTAAATGTTTGTTATATATATCTCTACAAGAATCTGATAAAAAAGCAGGACCCTCTGTTCTTCCATGAAAACTACCTTTTAAATTAATTGTCACTGGATTTTTTTTATTATGTATATTTGATATTCTGATTGCTAAAGTATTAATTTCCGACCCACTATTTAAACACATATATCTTGAATATGGTCTATAATTTATACTATTCCCAATTTCTTTATTTAATTTATCAGTGAATACATATTGATTAATATTAGGTGTCATAATATTAGCCATTACCTGAGGTTTAGATATTGTTTTTAAAATATTTTTATCATTATGACCAAAACTAAGCATTCCATAACCTCCCGAATCATATATGACTTTGTTAAATCCTATTCCAATCCATGGACCTTCTCCATATATTGGAATATATGGTTGTGTATATTTTTTTTCATAAAATGAATTAAGATTTTTTTGAATTGTATTTATATTTAAATCATACAATACATTTTTTTTTAGATAAATATTTGAGTAATTTATTGTGCTTTTTAATAGACTATTCTCTTTGAAATTCTTTAAATTATTACTCGAAATACCTATTGTTCCTAGTTTACTTAATGTAGAAAATTTTCTTATCATTAATAATTATTTATAAAAAAAAAATTATTAATGATGGGGTAATTAAATAAATAATTTAATCTATAATGAATACCTTATTTCTTTTTATTGGATAAATTGCAAAATTAAATAAATAAAAATAATTATATATTTTTTTAATAGGATTATTCTTTATTTTTAATAAATAATTTATTATTATTTTTTTATTTCAGATTGTCTATCATATTTAAAATATTTATCATATATTATATTATTATACTTTATTATAAATGAATAAACTCTATATTATTAATAAATTTAAAAGATTAAATCCAACTTTATTAAAATTATCATATTTTAATTTGTACAATAAAGAAATAAATAATTCTAATATGGTTAAACAAAGTATTTTTTTAAAAAATGAATTATTAATTAGATTATCACATAATATTTTTAATTTAATAAATTTACCTTATGGTTTACCAGAAAAAAAAAATATTTATAATGAAATTAATTCACATATATATTCTTTTGATAAAATATACTCTTTTAAAAAAATTAATAATGATAATAATGATATTTTTGTAAATTTATTAAATAATGTTAAACAACGTAATTCTAATTTAGAATATAATATATCCGAATCATTAATTGATTTAAATAATTTAAATTATTCAAATTTAATTAATTTACAAAAGATGAATTATAAACTTGATACTATATTTCTATTAAATATTAGTATAAAAACATTAATTGAACAACATAATTATATGTATACTTATAAAAAAAGTATTATTAATAATTGTAATATAAATAACATAATAACAAATGTATGCAATGATGTTAATTGTATATCTAATAGAATATATAATAAATCAGTAAATTTTAGAATATTGAATAATACTGATGTTCATATAAAGTATATAAATTATCATATTTATTATATAATAAATGAAATTATAAAGAATTCTAGTATATCACATTTAGTTAATAATGTAGATGATTATATTAATATTACTATTTTTAATGGAAATGAAGATGTTATTATTAAAATATCTGATTTAGGGAAAGGATTTTTAAGAAGTGATATTAATAAAATATTCACTTATTCATATTCTACCTATAAAGATAATATAACAGATGAATATGAAATTCTAAATATACCAATAATATCTGGGTTAGGGTTTGGATTACCATTATCAAGAATATATGCCAGATATTATGGTGGAGATTTATGTATTGTTCCTATAGAAAAAATAGGAACAGATGTATATATTTATCTAAATAAATTTCAAAATACTGAACAAATTTTATAAGTTAATTTTTTAAATATAAAAAATTATTATATTTTATATTTAAATGGTATTTTATAATAAAAATTTACGTAAATTAATATTATCATATTCTTTGATTGGAAATATTGAAAATAAATATAAACCATTTAATAATAATAATACATTGGAACTTTTTTGTGAAAAAATAGTAAATTATATTTTGAAAAAAATAATTCTATATGAAAATTTAGGGTTACCACATTTTTATTTATCTAGCATAGATAATAGTTTAAGATTATATATAAGAGTTACTGATTATGAATATAATAAAATTTCATTATTAGGAAAAATTATAATAAAGAAAAATAGTAGAAAAAATACTTTATCATATGATTTATTTGATATGACAAACTGTTTAATTAAAAAATTATATAACATAAGAAGAGATACTAAAATATTTAATAAAAAAGAGTTTAATGATATAGAATATCTAAATTTTATGCAAAATAATAGTGATAAAATATTAAAAATTAGAAAAAAATTGTTTAAAAATTTATTAAAAACTTTGAGGAAAAAAATATATTTGGTTTATTGTACTACATTATAAAAAATAAAATATTTATATTTTGTAATGTTTATTATAGAATTAGACTATTAATAAAAAATTGAAATAATAATATATTAATGTTTTAAATTTTGAATATAACTATATAAATAACCATTAACTTATTATTATTATTTTTGTTAAAAAAGTAAAAAAAAAATATGGAATCAGAAAACAAAACTAATTTATTCAATTGTTGTGCAGGTTGCTGTGGATGTTTGTGTATATTATCATTAGTTGCAGCAATTATATCATATTACGTATTTGGAATATTGTATCTTGTACAAGATTATGAAATATGTAAAGAATGCGAGGATTCTTTATTATGGACATATGTATTAGTAACTTTAATTTTAGCTGTATGTAATGGTGGTAGTGCAAAAAAAAAAGAAGAAAACCCATTCTGTTTTTATTTAGGTACATTAATACTTCAATTATGTTTAGGTATATGGGGGGGTGTTGAATTATGGATTAAATCTTGTGATACTTTAATTGATTCAAACATTTGGATATTTGCAAATTGGTCATTTGGATTACAAATGACTATTATAGCATTTTGTATATGTGGTATTTTTATTTCATGTTATAAAATACAAGCTGAAGAAGAATTAAATGCTATTTAAAAAATTGAAAATATAATATTTAAAAATCTTATTACTATAAATTTTAAGATAAAATAAAAAAAATTATTTTATAAAAATAAATTTGTAAATTTAAATATGCTTGAGTATTTTATAATTAATTTACAAAATAGACCTGAAAAATTGATTCATACATATAATGAATTAAGAAAAATTACTAAGTTTGATTTTGTTACTAGAGTTGAAGCAGAAACTCCTGATTCAGTAATGAAAAGAGATTGGCATAACATAATATTGCATAAGGATGCATTTAATAATATAAGAAATCCACAAAATACTAATATATTACCAAATTGGGAATCAGTAGCATGTTTTTTTTCACATTATAAAATTTGGAAACGTGTAATTGAATCAAATCTTCAAGAATGTATTATAATTGAAGATGACATACAAATTACAGATATTGATAGTTTTTTAATGGATTACAATAATTTTATAAATACAATAAAGAAAAATTATAATGAACACAATATTGCTATGTTTATTACATTTAATTCAAAAAAATTTTCATCCTTGTTATCAGATAGAGAACCTATATTTTTTAATAATCTTGGATTAAATGGGATAAAATTTATTAATGCTCCATTTTGTGGTACTCATTTTTATTATATAAATAATCCCATGGCAAAATTTTTAATTGAAAATATTAAGATAATAAAATATCAATTAGATATTGAATTAGGTATTCTAGCTAAAAAAAAATATAATAATCGATTAGGAATAAACCCATACATTTTTTGTAATATACCTGATGCTTCAATTACACAATCAGAAGATTTTAAATCAGACATACAATACCATTCTTTAAAATTATTTGAATTAAAAAATATATTATTTTTAATAAATTCAAATTTTTCTGAAGACATTTGTAAAATAATTTATGATTTTATACCAAATTGTTTTAAGATTATTAGAAAAAATGATAATAATTTAAAAATTAACAATGATTATAAAAATATGTATGATTTTTTAGATCAACATAGTTATCATTATAGAGTTAATTATTAAAATTTCACTTTATTTTATTAATATAAAAAATTGAAATTAAAAATACTAGTAAGTAGGTTTTTAAATAATCTAAGATTTACAATAAAAAATAAAAAAAAAAATGGATGATTCACAATTTTTTAAATGGATGCAATCTGATCCGGAAAAAAGAAGAATATTGGAAGAAACAATAAATGTATTAAATAGCGATACGGATATAGGTCGTTCATTAAGAGAAGAATATTTTCAAAATGATAAATATCCTAATTGCAAAATTAATATTATAAAATCTCTAGATCCTCTTTTTCATGGAATGAGAGCTGATGTGGATAGATTTGGAATAGAAAAAACTAGAAAGAAGTGGAAATATAAATTAGGCGTCCCTTTTAAAAAAAAAAAAAAACGAAGAAATATATTTAATTCAGAACAAGCAAAAATAAATTCAGAAGTAAGAAGAAGAATTAATAAAGATAGAGGGGAAGAAGAAAAAAAAAGGATTACAGTGAACCATTATGTTGGAGGCGATGATTCATTGGATTCTGTCCGTAAGAGATCATACAACAAACAAGTTGAAAAAGAGTGGGGAGAGAGAAAAACTTTGATAAACACTCTTCAACACAAAGTCAAAATAACAGCACCAAAAAAGAAAAAAAGATATTCTTAATAAAATAAATATTTCTTAAGACATTTGTAAAATAGTTTTAAGATTATTAGAAAAAATAAAGTTAATTTTTAATTATTAAAATTTAACTTTTTTATTTATTCATATGAAAAAAATTTAACTTTCTAGATTAAATGATTATATAATTAAAAATATGGACTAAATGATTATTTATTTATATTATTTTATAATAAGATTAGTAAAATTTAATTATTGAATAAATAATATGTATATATACCTATATATAAATACCTTTATAAATACCTATATAATCATATATATATAGATAAATATCTATATATAAAAAATTGAAATTCTAACAGGCTGTAAGGTCAATTTACTTCGAACCTAAATTATAAAAATAAAAAGCACACACGAAACAATATACTTTATATAAAATAAAGAAGAAAATAAAGAAAAAAAAATGAATATTAAAATTATTATTGCAATAATCTTAACCGCGATATTAATCCCGATTAATTTAAACCTAATGTCTCATAAAGACATTAGTACAGAAATTAGTAAAGATCTTGTTAGTGAAGAACTTTCAACTGTATCTAGTGATGAATGTAAGCGTGTTATAAGACACTTTGCGTCTCAAAACCAACCGTTCCATACATTTTATTATCCTGAAGAAAAAGATAAACTGGAAGAATTTGAACAGGAACAAGAAAGAATAGCGGAACATCATTATATCAATTATCTTGATGATTCTTTTTTTAAAAGACTTTTAGAGTGGACAATTAAAGAAATTAAAAAAGACACTAATGACCAACAAGCTATGAAATCTATGAAAGCAGTGAGATCTACGTTATGTCTGGATATTGATGATTTTCTGGATAATAATGGAAGAATTCCTGAAAGAAGCGAATATGAAAATCTTGTGAAAAATTGGAAGACCAAGATTTGGGGAGATCTTTATAAAAACCTAAATTGGAGGATTAAAATATTGACGATAGTAAGTGATTACCTATTTAAAAATTTTCATGTACCAGAACTTGAATAAAGTATCAAAATTACAAATATTTTGTTAACCTATTGGATGACAAAATATTTTATCATAATTATCATTAAAATTAAAATTTCACTTTATTTATTAATATAAAAAAATTGAAATTTTAATTGTTTGTAATATCTAATAAAACCACACCTTATTAAAAAAGTAATATACTTATATAAAACAAAATAAAGTCAAAAACAAAAAAAAACAATGAAAAATATCATTTTATCACTATTAATACTATCTATTAATGTAAACCTAATTTCTTGTGCAGAAATTACCAATGAATATCGTGAATTAAATGACACTATTATGAGTTTTCCTAATTTTGTAGGTAGGATCCTATTAGTAACATATGTTATAATTGTTGGAATATTTCATATATCTAGGTATTATTCAAATTTGAAAAATTCAAAAAAAACAAGATTTTTAATTCGGAGTGCACTTTTCATAAACATTTTTATATGTTTCCATAAAAGTTTCTTTGATATTAAACATTATTATATATTCCGATTGATTTTATTTGCTTTTAACATAGGTATTCATATTTATATTTGGCAAAAAACTTTTAGATTATACTTTGATATAAAGACGAAATAATATTGGTACCTTTAGTCACAGAAGTAAATATATAAAATACTTTACTAAAAGTTATTTATTTATTTGAGTTTTACTTATATTTTTTTTTTATAAATAAAATATAAGTAAACAAATTTAATTATGAAACAACATATCATATCAAAAAATGAAGTAGGATTAGATGAATCAGGAAGAGGAACATTATTAGGGAGAGTATATGCAGGTGCTGTAATATGGCCAGAGAATTTAGAATGTGATTTAATCAATGATTCAAAAAAACTAAATAAAAAAAAAAGAATAAACGCACTAGAATGGATAAAAAATAATATAACACATTGGAGTTATGGTTTTGCGGAAGTTTCTGAAATAGAAGATATAAATATATTAAATGCAAGTCAATTAGCAATGCAAAGAGCAGTTGAAAATTTAAAGATATTACCAGATAATTTAATTATAGATGGTAATAAATGGACGCAACGTGAAATAAAGGGAGAAATTATACCATATCAATGTATTGTAAAAGGAGACTCAAAAGTATATTCAATAGCAGCAGCATCTATAATTGCTAAAGAATATCATGATGAACATATTAGAGAAATTTGCACAGATGAAATGAATGAAAGATATGGGTTATTAAATAATATGGGATATTCAACTAAACAACACATGGAAGGGATTGTAAAATATGGTATAACAAAATATCATCGTAAGACTTTCTCACCTTGTAATAAAAAAAATTAATTTAATAATTTTCTTTTATATAATTCTTTATAATATTCATCCATTAATTTTTTTTTTACATACTCAGTACAATTTAAATTTAATAATAATGTAAAAATATCTTTAAAATTATTATTTATATTATTTAATCCTGAATTGGGTGTTAATTTTAATATTTTTTTAAATTTAAGTAATTCTATTTTTTCATGTTTTTTGTAAGAATAATAAATATTATTTTTATCCAATAAACTCATTATTATATTATTACCCAAATTATCTTTTTTATTAAATATATCATTATTTTTTATTTTAAAATAATGATAATATTCTGGATTACATATCATAAATGGTGTTCTTCCAAATTTATCTTTTACATTTTTTTTTATATTTGGACAATTTAATAAGAATAATAAAAACTTCTTCATATATTCTTTTTTATTGTTATAATTAGTATATAATGACGTAATATGTAAGGGTGTTGTAAAATTATATTTTTTATTTATTATTTCTGGATAATAATTATATAATAATTTAATTATATCAAATTTTAAATATTCAATTGATAATAAGCAAATATTACCTAAATTATGATGATTATATTTTAATATTTTTTCTGTAAAATTGATATTATTAAATAATTCCTTAAAAATATTATACGAATCATCATTATGTATTATACATTCAATTAAAATAGTCGTTTTTATTGATGACCTACCAGAAATATCTGTATATAATATCCGAGTATCCCATATTAATTTATTAATATAAAAATATTCTTCATTTATTAAATTTAATTTACTTAACATATTAAGATATATTTTAACAAATTTTGAGTCATTATGGTTATATCCATATTCAATATATGGATTATTTATTATATTGAATAATAATTTTGATATATCTTTTTGTAAATCTGATATTTGAAATTTTGTTGTCATATATATATTTAATTTTTCCATAAGAAATATAAATATATCATAATAATTTCTATAAATAGATTTGTAAACACAAAGAATAAATGCATCATAATTGATATAATCTTCGTATAAATTGAAGAAATATTTGATATATTTTAAATTATTAGAGTGTATTAATGTTGCATATATATTTTGTTCATAATATGCAATATTATAATATCCACTTATTGATTGTTTTATTATTTTATTAAAATAATATTCTCTATTTCTTATTTTTATAATATTTTTATTAATAAAATCTGTATTATTTAATGACGCAGTATACATAAGTTTATATAATAGAGGTAAACTGGATTTTAATATTAATTTATTTATTACATATCTAATATCTGATAACCAAAATAAATAGTTTTTTGTAAAAAAATATGTTCCATATTGTGGTGATTTATTAATAAAAGATACTATTTCTATTTGTTTTTTTAAATCTAATATAAATATATTTTTGAGTAAATAAATATCATTTTGGAAATTTAATTTTATATTTTCTAAATTATTATACAAAAATAAATTAATGATATTATTAATTGATTTTATATTTATTATTTTATTAAATATTTCTTTAGAAATATTATTTTTTAAATTAATTTTACAATATTTAATTTGTATATTTATTTTTTTTTTTGTTATAATACTATTATCATTTTTTATTTTATGTTTAAAATTTAAGTTATTCCAATATTTTTTTTTTTGCCTTTTTCTTTTAAATAATATACACCTATGCATTATTATTATATTATAGAAA